>ERZ827440.91-NODE-91-length-137626-cov-7.107610_pt1 | contig 137626 bp, 128 predicted proteins | sample MGYA00519774_ERZ827440 | MGnify/ENA primary metagenome ERZ827440 (study PRJEB31778, sample SAMEA3449302) | human gut metagenome | biome: human gut; feature: human-associated habitat; material: faeces | place: United Kingdom | collected 2010/2012 ... | reverse complement strand
TTATAATCAATCTTTTTTATAACAGCATCTCTTTCGGCTTTATCCGGCACACGATATTTCTCTGTCGTAAATCCCCATAACTTCACAAGCGGGTAAATTGAAATATCAAACAACCCATCCGTATCATTTCCATATTGAATACAAGCAGAAAGTAAGTCATATGTTTCCTTCGAAACTGTGACTTTTTTCCCACCTGCAGCATTAATCTTTGAAATCTCACTGTCTGCTTTGGCAACGGATAAAGTTTTCTCTAACTGCTGAATTTCGGAAACAGCCGCTGTCATCGCCTGTTCTCCGTTTTCACCGTAAAAAGTCAGATTCATAATCGTGTCCATGGCAAAAATTTCACGCTCTGTCTTCTTTTCCTCAGAAGCTGCACATCCGGGAAGAAGAATGATGACACACAAGAAAAGAGAAATCCATTGTTTCACTCGCATCGCATGTCCTCCTTTGCCTTTTTTGAAAAACGACAGCCACAAAAATCCTGCCGGTACAAATCGTATTCTCTTGACAGTTCAATACTTCTTTTATATCCATTTTTCTTCTTAAAATCCGATGGCAGATAGGGAACGCCGTAATTTTCAGAAAGTTCTTCTCCAATTTGCATTAATAAATCCGCATTTTTATGAGGGCTGATGGAAAGTGTCGTACAAAAATAGTCATACGTACCCTCTTTTGCGTATTTTGCAGTTTCTTCTAACCGGAGTCTGAAACACTTTGCGCATCTTGGCCCCCGCTCTGGATCATTTTCATGCCCTTTTGCCATTTTTTCAAAAAGCTCCGGTTCATAATCGGCATCGTGCATATGAATTTCTTTTCCAAAAGGAGCTGTCTGCAAAAAACGCTTTAACTCCTCTTTTCTTTTTTGATACTCACACGCTTCCGAAATATTCGGATTATAAAAAAATACCGTAATATCAAAAAAATCATGCAGATATTCTAATACATAACTGCTGCATGGTGCACAGCAGCAATGAAGAAATAATCGTTTTTTTTCTGAAAACGATGCCAATAATTCATCCAGTTCTTTCTGATAATTTCTGCGGTTCAAGGTCTCATTCTCCTTCCATTAAAGTTATGACGCCTGCTAAATTTCCCCGTCTGCCACCGGTTGCACGGTGGGAAAACAGCCAGTCGAAATGACAGCAGGTGCATACGCCACTCACCTCAATCTGTTCTTTCGGGATACCGGCTTCTTCTAATATAATTTCATTTACCCGCCATAAATCGAGCTGATATTTATGTGCCGGTTTCTCTTCTAAAATCTCCTGCCACTGCTCCTCTTTAAATTCTTTCTGAAAAGCAGCCGCAACATCTTCGCTCACTTCGTAACAGTCTTTGCAAATTGATGGTCCGATTACCGCAAGGATATCTTTGGGATTGGAGCCAAATTCCTCTTCCATGCGGCGCACCGTTTTTTCCCCGATTCGCTTTACACTTCCCCGCCAGCCGGAATGACTTGCCCCAATTGCTTTTTTTACCGGGTCATAGAAAAACAACGGCACACAGTCCGCAAAAAAAGTCATCAAAACTACTTTTTTATCATTCGTAATCAATCCGTCGATGCCAATGATATCCGATTCTCTCACAACACCTTTGCCACAGTCTTTTTCATCAACGCGTAAAATTTTTGTCTCGTGTACCTGATTACTAAGCACCACATTTTTCACCGGATAACCGACGGCTTTTGCAAATCTTCTATGGTTTTCAAGCACGGCCTTCTCATCATCGCCTCTTGTAAAACTTAAATTCATAGTCGCACAGTCTCCCACACTGACACCGCCTAATTTCGTAGAAAAACCGTGTTTGATTCCCGCCTTTTCAAAAAGAGGGAACGTTAAATATACCACACCATTTTTTTCATTTTTTATCATTTTTTCGCACATATTTTCCTCCTGTCTGGTATACTTATAAGTGAAATTTGTAATGCTAATTTCATACATGGAAAGGAGATTTTGATTATGCCTTGTATTTATGCCCATAATTCCTTTGGCAAAGAAGTACAAAAAATACTTCCCAAACCACTTAAAAATACCATTCGCCGACACCCTGCCGCATTCCGTATCGGATTGCAGGGACCGGATTTTTTATTTTTTTATCATCCCTTATTAAAATGTAAAACCAATCAATTAGGCTATCACCAGCACAGTCATGCGTTCGATGCCTTTCTTGCTTACGAACAGCCCATCATCCGAAAACTTGGTACAGACTCTGCCGCCTATGCCTATTTGCTCGGCTATATCTGTCATTTTGTGCTAGACAGTGAATGTCATACCTATATCATTCCAAAATCTACGGAAGCCGGAAAAAATCATCTGGTAATGGAAAATGAGTTTGACCGGTTTCTGCTGAAAAAAGATGGTTACAATGCCATCTCTTATCCTATCTGGCACATGATACCAAACGATAAAGCCACTATCCATGCCATTTACGAAGTATACCGCCCATTTGCTCTATCAAAACATAAAATCAAACGAGCTCTTTCGGGCATGCGTTTTTATAAGAAGCTTCTAACCTGTGGCTGCTCTTTGAAACGGTTTGTGATTCGTCTGCTTATGAAAATCACATTCCACTACAAACAGCTTGAGGGACACATGATGACACTCTGTGCCAAATCCTACGCAAAACACACCAACGCCGTCCTCTTAAAACACTATAAAAAATCGATTTCTTTGGCAAATGAATTGATTTTGGATTTTCACAAAAGTGTGACGCAGGGAAAACCACTTCACAAGCGCTTTCACACGACACTCAAAAGTAACGAGCCGCTTGACTAATCCATCAAACCTAAATCCCTGCGGTACTGCCTCAAAAATTCATACACAAGCGTTCTCTTTTCATGCCAGAAACGCTTGCCGGGTGCTGTCACAAAATCCATCTGTTTCATATGACGGTAGGTATATTTTTCAAAATGCCTGCAAACCTCATTAAACGATGGATTTTCTTCTTTGGATGTAATCCACGAATCGAGTACAATTCCCATTGCCCCGGTATCATCTAACATATCCGCTTCCATCAGAACAACCAACTCCAGTGGCGTTGTTTTCTCATGCAAAAGCCGCTTATTTGGGTGTTCTAAAATCAAATAGCAGATAAAATCAATCTGCTCGGGCGTATACGGACGCCGTTCCAAATAATCTCTGCAAATAGCGGCACTTTCTTTGGCGTGTCCTTCATCTCCCTGCACGGCATATCCTACATCATGGAAAATTGTTGCAATCTTTAAGGATTCAACATCTAAACTGTCATCCTTTAACTCTCTCGTAATGCGGAGCATCCACTGATAAACCCGCAGTGTGTGGGCGTATCGGTCATATTCAATTTTGTTCTTACTCTTATCGCCCTTTCTGCGGTCATAGCTGTAAAGCATTTCTTCCACATACTGGAACATCTTACGATGCTGTTTCATGATTTGCTCCATTTCCAATGTGTTTTTTCTGATTTTTCTTCCAAATCAGTATTATAGCACAGCTTTCCCCATTTGTGCAAAGAAATCAATACCAATGTTTGACAAAAGACCGATTTGTATGTTACAGTAGGCAATACGATTTGATTTAAGGAGTTTAGTATGAAAATTCAGTTATCCGAACATTTTACTTATGATAAATTATTACGTTTTGTCTTTCCTTCCATCGTCATGATGATTTTCACTTCCATCTATGGCGTAGTGGATGGTCTTTTTGTGTCCAATTATGCCGGAAAGACAGCGTTTGCCGCAATCAACCTCATTATGCCGTTTATTATGGCACTCTCCGCCCTTGGTTTCATGGTCGGAACCGGCGGCAGTGCCATTGTAGCAAAAACTTTAGGCGAAGGAAAAGAAAAAGAAGCGAATCGGTACTTTTCCATGCTCATTTATCTGACGATTTTTGGTGGCATCGTTTTAAGTGTCCTTGGAATTTTACTTGCAAGACCGGTCAGCATCGCACTTGGCGCCTCCGGAGACCTTTTAGACTATTGTACCCTGTATGGGCGCATTACATTTTTATCATTAACACCGTTTATGCTGCAAAATGTATTTCAGTGCTTTTTTGTCACGGCGGAAAAGCCAAAACTTGGTTTACTCGTCATTGTTCTTGCCGGTGTTACAAATATGGTACTGGACTACCTGTTTATCGCTGTGTTTGGCATGGGACTTGTCGGGGCTGCCATTGCAACCGTCTGTGGCGAATGTATCGGCGGCTTTGTACCATTAATTTATTTTGCTGCCAAAAATTCAAGTCCGTTTTGCTTAGGAAAAACCAAATGGTATCCTTTTATCCTGAAAAAGACTTGTGCAAATGGCTCCTCGGAGTTGATGACAAACTTATCCAGTTCCATAGTAAACACACTATTTAATTTCCAGCTTATGCGCTTTGTCGGTGAAAACGGCGTAGCTGCTTACGGAACAATTATGTATGTTAATTTTATTTTTGTTGCGATTTATTTTGGATATTCCATCGGCAGTGCTCCTATTGTCAGTTACCATTATGGCGCACAAAATCACAAAGAATTAAAGAATTTGTTGAATAAAAGTCTGCGTTTTACCGGTATCTGTGGCATTTTCATGTTCATACTCGCCCAGTTGATTGCGACACCCCTTGCCCGCATTTTTGTTGGATATGATGTGGATTTGTTTGAATTAACCAGACATGGCTTTCGAATTTACTGCACAACATTTCTTGTGTGCGGACTTAATATTTACGGCTCCTCATTTTTCACAGCCTTAAATAATGGACTATTATCGGCGCTGATTTCTTTTTTGCGAACCCTTGTATTTCAAGTCAGCGCTGTCCTGATTCTGCCCATTTTCTTTGCGATTGACGGTATCTGGTCATCGGTTCTTTTAGCAGAACTGCTTACCTTAGTCGTCACTGCCATCTGCATCATTAAAAAGCGCTCCCGCTATCATTATTTCTGATGTTCGGCAAAGATTTTATCTACCGCCTGCATCGCATTAAGAACGGTCTCATCCATTTTGTAGCAATAATGAGAACCGTTTCTGCCAATCGTATATAAATTTTTTATTCCATCAACAAAAGAAAGTAATTCTCCCTTCTTTTCGTAGCTGCCGGCATACGCCGGATAAGCTTTCGGAACATACTCTCTATGATAGCAGACTACTTCTCTGCCCGATTCAATAAATCCAATTTTTTTCAACTCGGACACGGCAATTTTCGCACACTCATCCTCCGACAAATTCCAGAAGTCGTCTCCTTCTTTGCAGAAAAATTCAAGTCCCAGCCATAACTCATTTTTCTTTTTCACAAGATACGGCGACCAGTTGTTATAGACTTGAATTCTGGCAAGTTTTATTTTCGGATCCTGCACATAAATCATACGCTCCGGAATGTTTTCCATGGAAAATGCCCCATTCGACAATTCCGGCCACTTAATACACAGTCCCATAATCACACAGTCTCGGTATTTTAATCCGTTAGCAATCATCCGCAAAGAGATTGGAACACTTCCCGTCATATTGGCAAACAATGTATTTAAAGGCATAGTTGAAATGACAACATCCGCCTCCTCAAATACTCGTTTTCCGTTTGATTTTATATAACTGATTTTTTTCAGCATATTATTATCTAAAACAAGTGAGTCTACCATTGCTCCCAATTCAATAATTCCACCTCTTTTTTTTATCTTCTCTGCAACCTCCTGCCACATTTGACCGGCTCCTAATTTGGGATAGAGAAAATATTCTGTCTGAACTCGATTTTCCCCATGCATTGTTCCCTGCTCACAGGAAAGATTTCTTAGAGACTCTCCCCAGCATTTTTCCATATAATCCTGCAGAAAGGTTTGATAAATAGTTTGTCCAAACCGATTCATGTAGTAGTCTTCTAATGTATGTTCTTTCCTCTTCTTTATTTTACTTTTTATCAAGCCACATATACATTTTAAAGTACGAAAGCTGCCAACCTGATTTCTGAATTTTCGGTCAAACAAAATCGGATGACTAACATAATTCCCTTTATAATACAGTTTTAATTTTTGTTTTCTCTGAAACATACGCTTGATATAGTTTACTCCTCTTGAAGGCAAAAATTGATTCCACCAATCTAAAACTTTTTCATTCACCATAAGAAAACGATGTCCTCCCAAGTCCATTCGATAATCTTGGAAGTCTACCGTTTTTGCTAATCCACCAATTTGATTTTTTTCCTCTAATACAAGCACCTGGCAGGAATCCGTCCGGTTTAGTATCTCATACGCCGCCGTAAGTCCTGCCGGGCCCGCCCCTATAACGATTACTTTTTTCATATAGTTTATTTTCTTTCTTTATGTAATATTTTGTCATAATTATATCACTATTAGATAACTATTTCAATGTTTTTTTATTTTTCCTAGCGAAATTATATAAAATGTATAAAGATATTAAAAAGATTAGTATGTGTGTGCTTGTGTCAAGGGTTTGTTGCCACTTTTTTTATTTTCCGTAATCCAAAGGAACTGGCAACGAACAATTAATGCTTTGAATGTCTTCCACTCCAATCAATCACTTTTTTATTTTAGACAAGAGAACCACAGTTTCAACGGTACTTTCATTTTCCCAACTTATATCATCTATCACAGTACCATTATAATATACTGGGAATCTGAAGTGTATATGTTTTAGAAACTTGCCATTTTCAAGGCGTTCCGGATAAAGCTCAATGCTTTCCACGAAGGTTCCCATGAATTCCTTCTTCTCTGCATCTGATAATTTATCATATAACTTATCAAAGGCAATTAGGAAATTGTAGATTCTGTCCCCTGACAACTGCTTTCTTCGAATATGTGCCAGGCGACTCTGTATTTCATCCATATGATTTTCTGTCAGAGCCATTTCATCATATTTATCATAAAAACGCTTTTGCAGGTCATCATATTTCTTCTCATACATGGAATCTGTCACATCAAGATTATCCATCTGGATAGCTATCTTGTCCTTTGACACCTCAAGCTGCCTCATTTTCTTCTTTAATCCATCAAGCTCTTGCTCCAGTTCAGAGGTATCAACTCTGGCTGCAATCTTCTCTCTGATACCCTTTTCAAAGTCCGGAGAAGTAACTATTTTCTTAATCAGCTCAGCTACTGCATCATTTACAATATCCTGTCCCCATTGCTTATGGTAATCGCACTTATGTCCCGTGGTCCCAGTAGGATGCTTACAGGCATAATAGAAATAATCTCTATAAGTGCCACCTTTTGGATGTCTCTTACGATTTACATTACCATACATATTGGCACCACATCCAGGGCACTTTAAAATACCGGTCAAAATATGTTCGTGTTCAAGGCTATGCGTCTTAACGCGCTTCACTCCCGTAGTTTTTCTCTTATCCTGAGCCGCCTTCCATTCTTCTGCACTGATAATTGCTTCATGTTCTCCGTCTACAACCATGAATTCATCTTGTTTTACAACATGAAACTCATTTCTTTTTCCCTGGACCTTCTCTGTTTTTCTTCTTCCATAGGCTAATTTACCGCAGTAAACAGGATTATCAATTACACCTTTGACAAAGGATGCCGCAAAGCCATCAATCGTATTATTCTGGCGTTTCTTTTTCACATAACCACTTTCGTTGAGAAACGCAGCAATTGCTGCTACTCCCATAGTTGTATTGATATATTTATCAAAGATAATTTTTATTACTTCCACTTCATCTTCCGCAATAAATAATGATCCATCCACAAGCTTATATCCATATGGAGCAAAATCACCATTCCATTTTCCTTCTCTGGCCTTCTGCTTACGACCTTCCATAGTCTGAACAAGAATATTATCTCTTTCAATTTCTGCAACAGCTGATAGAACCGAAATCATAAGCTTGCCGGCATCCTTAGAAGAATCAATGCCATCCTCAACACAGATCAGATTGACTCCGAAATCCTGCATCTTTTGCAGTGAGCTAAGTACATCAGCGGCATTTCTTCCAAAACGAGAAAGCTTAAAAACAAGAACATAGTCAATATCATCTGTGCCTGCTTCAATTAGTTCAAGCATTTCCTTAAACTGTGGACGGCCATCAACATTTTTACCGGATTTACCTTCATCAGAAAACTCTCTAACTACAACCATGTCCTGATAATCAGCATATTTCTTAAGTTTTTCCTTCTGAGCATCTAAACTGAACCCATCGACCTGCATGGCAGTAGATACTCTTGTATATATGTAACATCGTTGCTTTTTCAAATAATCACTCCTCCAAAATATATATCAACCATTTTGCCAATGCCGACAAAATGGTTGAATACTATTGTTCCTCAATCCTATTGCTGATTTTTTCAGCCTCATTTAGGACTCGAAGTTGATACTCTGCAATCTCCTTCAACGCTTCGAATCTATCTTTCTTATCCATTCCCTCTCGAATCATTTGTGCGTTATGCGATTCAAGATTCGATAGAACAGTTAATTCATTTATTGTTGCATAATCCCTAACATTACTCTTTTTTGCAAGCTCTGGATTAGCCTCTCTCCAAGCTTTTGCAGTAAAACCAAATAATGCTACATTAAGTAAATCCGCCTCTTCTGCATAAGGAAGCCACTGTAAATCCTCACGATAATTGCATACAGGAATCAAATAATTCTTAACCGCATCCGTTTGAATTAAATAATTATTCTTGGATAGAAATCTCTTTGCATCCCATTCCAACTTCTGCAAATCATTTTCAGCTTCCTTTAGTCTTTGGAACTCTTTGATCAGGTACAATTTGAACACCGGACTGATAGCAGAAGCAAATTCAAATGCAATATCCTTATGCGCAAATGTTCCGCCGTATTTTCCACGTTTAACATACAGTCCAACTGCATTAGTTTTTTCTACCCATTCTGATACGCTTGGTGTAAACGTAACAAGTCCTGCCTCTTTTTTAAAGTGTTCAGATTCGAACACTTTAAAATTCGGATTATATATTTCTTCCCATGTTGATAAGAATTCCAAAGTGCTTCTATTTCTTAACCAATTTCGAATAACATCCGCAGCTCGCGAATTATCCGATTTAGCAGCTGCTATATCTGTAATACAGATATAGTCATCTATGTCTTCATACGATACCGTAACCGGTATTCCCTGAACTGTAATAACTCTATTCTTAGCCATTATTCTGTTCCTCCTTCGCCTTATTCATCTGCTCTGCCTTCACATAATACTCAAGCAGTCGCAGAAAGTACTTAGGAACACGCTTCTTTCCATGCTCCCAGTCACTAACTGTCATATAGGGAATTTCAAAGTACTCACAAAACTGATGCCTGTTCATGCCGGTACTTTCCCTTAGTTCAATTAAAATATCTTTTGCGTCTCTATCATCATTCATAATATAATCTGCCATATCTTTGCTCCTTTCACGCTAAGCGTCAATATTATATTATCACGCAACACGTGAATATTCAAGATTAAGTATATAATCCTGCCTGTCTCCAGACGCATTAGTCCACTCATATATCAATGCTACTTTCTGCGCGGTTCCAAGTTCTATGCTATCTCCATATTTCTCAATCATTCTTGCTAAAAAATCACAGCAGCGATTAAAGTCTCCCTGCTGTTGTCTTGTCATACTAATCATTATTTTCCTCCGTATTTTCTAATTAATGTTCTAAAAAGTCCGCTCATCTTGCTCACACTGCTCCATATATATCAGGCTGAGCAGCATGAGCAGGTATTTTACCTATATCAGTCAAACGGTGTTTTGCCGGCAACCGGCGTAAACTCCGCTTTGCATACATTGTGAAAGCCTCGACGATTACCAATACATTTCGCATCATAAATAAGTCCATATCTTTTCTGATTCTCCTTTATATAATGCAAAAAGCCGGCAGAAGCCCTCGATTTTTCAAGGTTATCTTCACACCAGCTTACATAGATATTATAAAAATCCGTTGATGAAATCTTCTTCCCGATTTCAAATTGTAGATAACCTTCAGACTTCATAAATGCCAGGATATTATTTCCCTCCTCCTGTGCATCTAGTGAATCCCCAAATTGATTACTATAAAATGCTTTTTCAATTTCTTCAAATGAAAATCGTCTTTCAGGTCTTACCCCATCTGCACCGGCAATGTTATATCCTTGATACATGTCCCAGTACACATTCATGAAACTTCTGCTTGGATCAATATGTTCAGCTGCATCAACATCAAATGATCTGTCATTGTGTCCAGCCTTAAAAACGCCATTTTCACCTTTACGACCATTGTGCCTGGTCGCTCTTACTTTTTGTTTTGCCATTAAATAATTCTCCTTCCTCGCACAAAAAAAGGAACCGATTTTATTCGATTCCTCTTAATATGCCACTATTCATTTTTTATTTTTTCTAAAAAGATTAACTTGCTTTTCCCGGCGAAGCCGTTAATTCTGCGCAGAGCGTTACAGATAATAACCCAATACTAAGTGTCGCGTCCAACACTTTATTGGGCCAAGGTTGTCACCCTGGACGGACTAATGGGCGTTGCCCCTTAACCCCACAATACGTTTCACCCTTGACCAGACCGGACCTTGTCCTGGACCTACCAGGCTTTCCACCTGGACCCGAGCGGGAACTCTCCCTGCACCCAGGCAAAGGCTCTGCCCTTGCATCCTGGCGGAGTCTTGCTCCTGCACCACTCAAAATTACATCGCCTTCCTCACAAATAAAAAAAGCAACAAATCATTATTGTGCACGGTAATGATTTATTGCTTTATATTTGTTTTTATCTGCAAGCTATATCTCTTGCGAGTATAACAATATCACACCTTTTTTCTTTTGAAAAGGGACAAATGGTGTCGACTTTGTGTCGTCGATGTGTTGTGTCGTTAATTATGCCACTTTCCCTTCTTCCAGAAAACTCAAAGTTCTTTCCTTCAATAGCTTCTTTAAATCTCTAATTTTTCCCTTTGCAGTCTCATAAGCAATTGTCCGTTCTGTAGCAATTCCCTGAAGATCAATTTCTCTCATAACATACCTGCGAAGCAATTCTTCATCTTTACCGCCAATGCTATTAAGCGCGTTGGCAAAAATTCGAAAATCGACTCTCATGGCTATGTAGTTCTTGTAAGAATCTAAAATATATTCCGGAAGTTCTTCATCCCCAAACACAAAATCTATTGCCTCTCCCTTGCTCATGCATTCAGAGATGCGAGTTATCAGGCTATTTTTGTTTAAGCTGTTATAATACTTACAATACTTCTCCCAATGATTCTTCATCATAAAACTTTCAATCATATAAATAACGCAGTGTCTCTCACAGCTTAATATATTTTTGTAATTATGATAATACTCATATAGAAATTCAAACCTATCTGAACTACTGGCAGTACAATAGGTTGACATTATATCTCTTCGTCTCAATCTCTCTCACCCACCAAATCGAATATTTGTTCGAATAATATAATAATATAATTTACTCGAAATGTGAAGTGGAAGAAAAAAATACTACAACTTTGTCAAAAGAAGATAATCCTCTTTTGTAATGGCCATTTCAATAATGTTGTCTCTCTCATGTGGAACAATCTCTTTGTCAACAAAGCCAACTTTTTTATAACAGCTATGAGCTATATCATTATGTTCAAATACACCAATTGTTACAGTATGGACTCCTAGGATGTTAAAAGCGTAATACAATCCTGTTCGCAACATACTTGTTCCATAACCTTTTCCTCGGATGGAGTCGTCAACTATAACCCAGCCAAAACGAAGAACTTTGTTATTCCCATGAATATATCTCATGATAAAATGCCCGATAACGCCGTCCTCATCTGTAAATGCAATCCAAGGATAGAAGTTATCTTCCTCTTTGCAATCGCCGTTATCGTTCAAATATTTGTTATCTATAATCTCAGCGCTAATAGGATATAAACCAAAATGATCTCCGCCCCACTTAAGGAAAACTTCCTCATCTTTTATCCAGCTAATAATCTTTTTTGCATCGTAGCTCTTATATGGTCTCAGTCGCATTTTCCATACCTCCGTAACACTTATTTTATCTTTTCTCGTAATTTACCAATGTCATCTTATCGTTTATAATATGTTCTTCACCAACTCGCACAAAACCACATTTTTCATACAGGTGGCAGTTTCCGGATTCTTGAAGAATTGTATCAAGCTTCCATACCTTAGTGTCAGGATACAATGCGAAAGCTTTTTGAATTGCAACATATCCGATTCCCTGCTTCTGATATTTAGGAAGAATGAAAAGAGGGCTGATGTATAGACAGGGTTCTTCTGGGTCGGATAGTCTTTTGCCGATATTGATGGCTCCGACTCTTGCTCCATCCTTAACAATAAAATAATACTTTCTATTTTCCTGTGAAGCCCTGTCTCTTACTCTCTCTCTAGATTCAATTGCAGGTGATCCCTCATCATGATATTTTTCATATAGCGACATAAAACTCTTAATCTGCATGTCATAAAGCTGCTCTATTTCATCTTCTCGGACTCCTTCAAGCTTCACCCTATTCATCAGTTCAGTTACACTAATTCCCTGTAAGTTGAATCTCTCCTTTATCATAAGAGCAACCTCTGAAGGCTCAAGATTCGTATTATCAATCTTCATATAATTTTCGAAAGGAATCTCACCATCATTACTTACAAGTCGATATTTTGTCTCCTCACGAAGCATACGATCTTCTGATACCACAATATCCCGCTTAGAAGCCTTGTTCTTTAAGCGGTTTTCCGTTTTGTTTCGTTCTATTCTAACTGCCCTGTCCGCAACAAGCTCCACATAATATACATTTCCACCGGTAGCCTCGAATTTATCTGTAACCGACTTTATATAATCCCAATCTGACTGCATATCAAAGGCCCACATATAAGTAAATATTAATCCACTATAGTCAGTTTTTAGAAAGGCATCAAAGATATCTTCCCGAAGTTTGCCTACCACTGCTCCATCAAATTTACCAAAGATCTCGATTACCGGCTCTATCATATGATGATTATGAAAGAGTCTATAATCTGTTATTTTCATCAATTCCTGGCCCACGGTCATCTTACCAACCGCACCACTTCCTATAAGTACTATAAGATTCATTTTTATCACTTCCTCCGTACAAAACAATAATTAATCTACAAATATGTTGCAGCCTCCAGAGCTATCAATGCTTTCCCAACATTATGGTTAGCATCATGCAGTCCTTCAAACTCATATCCGCTGTCTCCCAATACATCTCCTGCTTCCAGAAAATCATAAAGTTCTAACCCGTAAAAATCACATATTGCCTGAACACCTGCAAGCTCCATTTCTACTGCTATGCACCCTTCACCTTTTCTTTTTGCCACTAGTCCCTTCGTTTCACGGAGCATAGAATCAGTTGTCCATACACGGCCTTTAACATACGGAGCTTTTATTTTTTCAAATACCTCTGCCAACACATCACAATTTTTAATAGTAATGTAGTCAGAAGATGGTGCGTAATAATGGGATGCTCCCTCTCCTCTATAACTTTCAGTTGGGATAATGAACTTACCTCTGGTTGTTTCTTTATCAAGACTTCCACAAGAACCAAACATAATATACTTTGTTGCACCAATAACATGATGGCTTTCATAACACATAGAGGATGCAACAGCAGAACCTATTCCCGTCAGATAAAAAGCTATTTTCTCTCCCTTGTAATCCAGACAATAGATTGAAATGTTTCCATTACAAGCGCCAATTTCACCTATAATTTCACATTTATAATGTGATACTAAATATGTATGTATCTCCTTAGAAAAGATAATCATACATTTGTCTGTAATATGCTTTCCGGCTCCATAAATAACATTTAAATCAATTTATGCCTCTGTCTCTTTGTCAAAAAAATCACTCTGTAGCATAATATCGCTCACTCTTTCTCTTCAATTATTGTAACTACTTTATTCGGATAAAAAAGACCACCTACCTGCAAAGATAAGTGGTCAGCATATACTATATTCTAATTATTGAACCATTTTCTCATCTTAGCAATTCAAATATTTACATACGCAATTAAGACCATACACGTTCATAATGTGCATAGCATAAATTTCAGTATATGAATATCCGACTGCAAATCTATTCATGAGAAAACTCCTTTCAAAAATTATTATGTTAAGATTACTCTTGTTTGTAACGCTTGTCAATCATTTTTATCTGTGGATGTACATTCTTGTCATTTTGGGTTCATCATCACCTTGAACCATACATAAAAATTCCCATCCATATCGTTCATAGAAGCCAATATGATCCGTCACCAAATATAAAGCCGTTACTCCTTTATTTCTCATATCATCAACAACTTTGTTTAGCAAATTCCCAGCTAGTCCCTTTTTTCGATGTTCTTCTTCAGCATATACGGCGCATACATTTGGAGTCAAATCCTTTCTATCATGAAAGTCATTTTCTATTACCCCAAGTCCTGCGACAATGGATTCATCATATAAGCATATATACCAACCATACTCGGTTTTTCCTGATAAATACGCTTTCATACACTCCAGGTATGCCTCTGCCGGCACACCCCATTTACTATGAAACCACTCAGCTGCAATAGCTACTAATTCCGGCCGTTCTCTTAATGTTATAATTCTATAATTGTTCATATTGTTAATATCCTCCAATAATATGAAAGGCAGGCTAAAATAGCCCACCTTATCTCTAATTCTTAATCAAATTCAGCACTATTATATCTTAAAAATCCCACTTGCACTTTTCTTCACAACTTGCCAGATTTTCTCTTTCCTTCGCGAACGATTCTTTGAATACTTTTCTCCGAAAGTGAAAACTGCATGGCAAGACTGGCAATAGAACTACCACCTTGATATTTCTGGCTAATCTCGTGATTTCGCTGTATCAGATATTGTCTTGTATCAGTATGACTTCCCCACTCCTTTTTAGATGTGCTGGGAATATATATTGCTTTTCCATTTACATATTGCTGAATAGTTTCTATTAATTCTTTTGGCAGAACCTCTTCTGCTCTAATATAGCTCATAGTATCCTCCTAAATATAATTTCTTAGGATTCATCTGAGCTTAACTATTCTTTTTATTTTAAGCTCAGACTACTGAGCAAAAACATATCTTTTTTTCATAAATAAAATGCCCCTTTCCTTTATTAAAAAGACTTCCCCAAGCAATTAACATCACCATTATTTAGTCCGCATTTTTTATAAAACTCTAGATTATCATTTATAGAAATAAGTTCTATTGTATGAATATCCTTTACTTTAAGTTGCTCTTCTAAGGCACTAAGCAGCTTACGCCCTACTCCTTTTCTCTTCCACTTTGGAGCAACAAAAATTTCTGAAACAAAGAACATATCATAGTCTGCATAAGGATCCACAAATCCCAAAAGACCACCTATAATTTCACCGTCTTCTACTGCAGCTAAACCCAGGGCTTCAAATCCACACAAAATGGACTGCACTCTTCTTACTGCCTTTTCCTGAACCCAAGCCTCATTCCAAGGCTCCTCTGAATATGCCTGTCCCATTACTCCGGCAAGCTCCTCGATATCATTATGATTAACTACTCTTATCTCCATTTATTTATCCTCCTGGCCTCGTATTACATAAAAGCGATACAATTCTTCTTTTTCATCATCAATATCTTTGTACATTTTCTTTTCTATTAAGTTGAAACCAGATTTCTCTGCTACTTTCCATGATGGTGTATTCGCATCGAGAATAGTTGCTATTATTTCAGACTCACTATATTGTTTAAAGAAAAACTGAACATATGCATTTATCGCCTCTGTCATATATCCTTTTTTCCTAAAAGGTGTTCCTATAAAATAACAAATACCAACCTTATCCACATCTTCATAATATGTAGAACCAACAGAGCCTATGACCTCTTCTGTTTCTTTTAGTATAACAGTGCAAGGTATATAATTTTCTCTTGGATTATCATTATTTGTTAATTTTAAAGCCTCTTCAATCCAATCATTGATCCACTCTGAACAATTAGCATCAAACCCAACTTGACTAAGACTCCCATCTTGAGACATACCAGAAAAGATAATCTCGTCTCCGCGCTGTATGGATCGAATAATCAATCTATTAGTTTCTAGCCACATTTAAATCACCTCTTCTGATTAAGTATAAGTTCCATCCTAATATAAGTATAAGTTCCATCCTAATATATGAAAACCTCAATTTTAATTATAAATAAACTTGCTCCAGTATGTTTATATCATCTGAAACGCCTTCAGTGCCTCCACAATTGCCTCTTCCTTCTCCTTCGGGCACCGTGGTTGTCTAGCATCCTCCGACTTTGGCAAATTGAAATTCTCAGCCAATTTAATACCACATTTCCGTTTTACCTGAGCAATATAGAGATTCGAAACCTTCATCCCATCATTATGTTCTGCAACATACTTTTTTATCTTTTCATAGGTTGCCTTGGTCTCAGCAGAAGTTCCTTCCAATTCGGCTACATCCACATCTACATCAATATAATCATCCGGCTTCTGACGGAGTTAGGAAAGAAGGACAACTGTCTCCACATGCCCACCCATCGGGAACATGTCGCACGTCCGTACCTTCTTTACTTCGTACCCTTTCTCCGCCAGCACCTTCACGTCGCGGGCGAGTGTTGCCGGGTCACAGCTTACATAAACGATACGGTTTGGCGACATGCGGACGATTGTGTCGAGGAGTGTCTGGTCGCAGCCTTTGCGCGGCGGGTCAACGACGACGACATCCGCTTTGGCAGATTCGCTGCCGTCCGCAGAGATGAGTTTTGGAACAACTTCTTCTGCAGCACCGGCGTAGAAGCGGGCATTTGTGATGTTGTTCCGGCGGGCATTTTCCTTCGCATTTTCGATGGCTTCCGGCACAATTTCGACGCCGATCACTTCGCCGGCACTGCCAAGTTCTTTGGCAATGAAAAGCGAGATGGTTCCGATGCCGCAATACAGATCCCACACTGTCTCGCCGGGTTTGATATCCGCAAATTCAAGGGCAGTACGGTACAATTTTTCGGTCTGAACCGGATTCACCTGATAAAATGACTGCGGGGAAATGCGGTAACGGATACCGCCGATCGTATCCTCGATGGCATCTTCGCCCCAAAGCGTGCTCGTCTTTTTGCCAAGAATTACATTGGTGTTCTCCGGATTGAAATTCAGGCAGATGCTTGTCATACCATCGATTTTTGTAAGGTTATCCACAAGCGCGGTGAATTTTCCCTCATTTATCCCCATTTTCTTTTTATTTGGTGCATTAAGGACGAGGCAGACCATGATCTGACCGGTGTGATAGCCGGTGCGGATATAAATATGGCGCACAAGTCCTGTCCGGTGTTCTTCATTATACGCGGGAATGTTGTTATTGTCCATCCACGCAAGCACGATTTCCAGGATCTCACGCATGATCGGAGCCTGAATCGCGCAGTCCGTCATTGGGATAACGCGGTGCGAATGCCCGGCATAAAATCCTGTCACCGCGTGTGGTTTTCCATTTTCATCCAATTGCTCGCGTACCGGGAACTGAGCTTTGTTGCGGTAATGCCATGGGGTTTCCTCCTGCATTCCGAGGATTGGGAGCCATTCCACGGTGGCAAGATCCACGCCGCCGATGCGCGTAAGACAATTTTTTACTTTGTTCTCTTTGTACCTAAGCTGTGCATTGTACGATAAATGCTGCAACGTACAGCCGCCGCACGGACGCGCCGCAGGGCACTGCGGTTCGACGCGGTCCGGAGAAGGTTCCAGCACCTCTAAAAGCCTTGCAAATCCGTAATTTTTCTTGCATTTCATAATCCCCGCGCGTATGGTCTCACCCGGCAATACTTCCTTGACAAAAAGAGCATAGCCATCTACATGGCCTATGCCCTCTCCGTTATTTCCAAGATCGTCTATTTTTAAGATTACTTCCTGATTTTTCTTAAAATCCATCGATTATTCCTCCGGTGATGTCTGGCGCAGGTTGCTCTCAAACATGCGGTTGAATCCCAGCCACTCCATATTGTCGCCTGCTTGATGGAATACTTCCGTCAATGTCTGCAATTTCGCATCTGCATTGTCCGCGAGATGAAGTGCCATTGCCTCCATCAATGCCGGTACTTTCGGGGAACCAAATTCCAATTTTCCATGATGTGCTAAAATGCAGTGAACCAGCTCATTTTCCAGTTTTTTCGGGAATCCCGGGATGGCTGCTGCTGCCGCAGAAATTTTCTGTGCGCCGATAAAAATATGGCCGAGAAGCTGTCCGTCATCGGTATAATCGTTGCGTGGAAATGGCGCAATTTCGTCGATTTTTCCCATATCATGGAACAATGCCGCCGTGATCAGAAGGTCACGGTGAATGAGTGGGTAGGCGCCCGCAAAATATTCGCACATATTTGTCACACTCAAAGTATGTTCGAGAAGTCCTCCCATAAAGCCGTGATGTACACTTTTTGCCGCAGAATGTCTGCAAAATTCTTTGACAAATTCCTTATCTTCGACAAAAAACATTTTCAGCAATTTGGAAAGATATGGATTTTTCACACTATTCACATATGCCACCACTTTGGCGTACATTTCTTTGATGTCTTTGTCCGTCGTCGGAATGTAATCCGCCGGGTCATATTCGCCCTCTTCACTGCGGCGCACACGTGAAATATTCATCTGAATATTTCCCTGAAAACTCGTCACAAGACCTTCGCAATAAATATAATCCATTGTCTCAAAATCTTCGATGCCACGTCCAAGTTCCCAGATCTTGGCATCTGCCGTGCCGGTCTTGTCCTGCAGGATCAGCGAATAATACGTCTTTCCTGCCTTCGTCTTTAAGATTTGTTTGGACTTACAAAGATACGTTCCAACTAATTTTTGTCCTTCTCGATAATCGTTCAAATAATACATATTTTGCTCTCTTTCCTTATTTTGCTTTTGCTGTGACCATCACAAATGGTCCGAAGATCTTTTTGCCCTTAATTGTCTTAAATGCACGCACGCGGTAACTGTATTTCATGCCGCGAACCAGCATTTTACAACGGTACCCTGTCACTTTATTTTTCTTAATCGTTTTCACACGGTTAAACGAAGTCTTAAATCCTTTGACATGAACCTTCATAAATACCTGATAGCCGGTCACATTTTTATTGCGCGCCCAGCGGACCTGAATGCCTCCGCGGATGCCTTTTGCTTTCAGTTTTTTCACTTTTGCCGGCGTCAATGCGATAGCGGCTTCTTTCGAATCCACACCTTCGATGCTTTCGCCGTCAGCGGCCGTAAATACCGGGCGAATCTTATAAGTATACGTAGCTCCTGCTGCCAATTTCTCATTGGTATATGTCAAGGCGTTTACATTTTTATACAGGGAATATTTTCCTTTTGCTTTTTTACGGTAAACATTGTATGAAACTGCACCATTTACGGCAGTCCATGTCAATGTACCTTTTGTAAATGAAGCATCTTTCTTGCCTGTCAAGCTTGCCGTGCTGTCGAGCGGGTGAAATGTAAGGCCGTTCGTCTGTGCATAAGTCTGCGCTTTCGCACCGGATTTTGCCCAAACCTCTGTGCCTGCCGGAAAAGCACCGGCTGCAATGTCAATGTCATTTTTGATCACTACATTTTTCAAATATGGGCAGGCCGCAAATACATTTGCTGCGATCGCTGTCACTTCTTTGTCACCGATTTCCTTCGGAATATACAATGTCGTCACTGCCGCATTTCCTTTGTATCCGGAAATCGTGCACGTCTTTCCATCACTGCCGGCTGTCGTCGAAAATGCATCTTCTGCATCCACAACCACTTTCCCCTGCGATGGGATAACCGGTGTCGCCGTCGGTGCAACACTTGGTGTCGTGCTCGGCGCCGCACTGGCACTTGCTGACGGAGCTGCACTCGGGCTCTCACTTGGCGCTGCCGTCTCCGAAGATCCGGTCTCTGCCTGCGCTGTCATCGTTTCCTTCTCATTTATCGTCTGTATTGCTGCTTTTTTATCTTCCACAGTTTTCGCCTGCGCGTCCATCGGCGCAACGCCGGCAATCAAAGACACGCTCAAAAGAATACTCACATACTTCTTAAACTTTGTCATTTTTACTCTTCCTTTCTGACAATGAAAAACTTCATTTTATATTGCATTCTTCATTGTACAGGCTTTTTGTGACAAAATCAAGGTTTTCTTTTAAATTGCATCACATCTCTTCCTCCTGAAAACTCTGCAAAAGCTGTTTGTCATAACGGTACTTTTCGTTGACAGCCGGCATATTGCAGGCGATCAGAACTGCATTTGCCATATCCAAAAATACTTTTTGCGCCTCGCTCTGGCTGTAAGTTTCCACAGCGTCGGCAATTTGGGCACGGTACCGCTGCTGTGCCACATAACAGATCATTGGCAGGAGATCACTCCGTTTCACGATCAATCGGCGGCGCTTACCATCATTGTCAAATTCTTCCAACCATTCTTTCGCTTCGCCGACCCTTTCGACCACCACTTTTCCTTTTCCAAACCGGTCAATCATTTCTGCGATATCCGGCGGACATGGCTCTTCATCGGCATATTTTTCAAGTTTTTGGATTGCCTGTCTGCTGCGGATATGCATTTCATTACGCTCTGGAATATGAAAAAGATCCGAAAGATATTTGTGCGTCATTGTGCTGGCTGGTGATTCAAATAATTCTGCCAGCAGTTTCGTATTCTGACCGGTCTCCGAATATGCCATTTTCGCAAGTTCCAAAATATTTTTTGCCAAATGTTCTGAAATGTCAGGATTTTTCGAGCGTTCATTGGAACGAATATACTTTTTGATCTGCTCAAGTTCATTTGCCGAGCTCCGATAAAAATGCCGTTTTTTCCACGTCTGAAATCCGCTTTCTGCCAAAAGAAAATTGAGATTGTTTTTTGCGTCATTCCGCATTCCTTCAAGAACGAGCTGGCGGTATTTGGTAAGGAACTCCTGCGCGGTCTTGCTGTAGCCCTTGAAAATTCCGGAATGCTTCCACATCCAATACATAAACTGCTCTTCGTCCAAAGTCTTGACATACTCAAACTGCTGCATCAGCCATTGGGTATTGGTTTGATGCAGAATCTCCGTACCATCATCCAGGCCCCCTTCGTACTCCTCGACTATCTTCTGGTATTTTTACCAATTCCATCCATTTTCAAGTGCATACATTGCGATCATTTCTGTGTAATCATTGATCTGAAACGACGGCTGCGATGCTCCCTCCACAAGATACTGATTTGTCTGCTCCACATTGCACCCAAGGGAAAAGGCAATGCGGAAAATCTGTTCACGCGCAGGCACAGCGACGCTTCGGATGCCAAACCACCGGCGTATGGTCGGAAATGATGCCGGCCGTTCGCCCCGGATTTTGTTCAAGAATGTATGATACGCCTCTTTCCGTATTTTTTCCTGTTGTTCCAATGTTCCGCTCAGCGAAAATCCCATCTGCGAAATAAGAAATGCATCAAATGTCCCAAATAAGACCTCTTTCTCCATAAATCGTACCCCTTTTATTATCTTTTGCCGGCAGCTTCCTGCTGCCGTTTTTATTTTATCAGAAAAGTGTCGAAATTTTTTTCCAAAATTTTCACTTTTTGGTAACTAATCAGGATCAATAATTACTCTTTTATTGAATCACTCCTACAAAATCCTTTTTCTTTTTCGTACTGCCCTGTGTCGGTTTCGCCGTAGTGGCGGGCTTTTTCGTTACCACAGTCTCCGCTTTTTTCTGTTTGCTCACTGTCAGTTTTACCGCCGTTCCACGCGCCACCTTTTTCCCTTTTGCGACACTCTGCGAAAGCACGGTATCTACCGCTTTACTGCTTTCTTCCCGTTGAATTTTATAAGTCAAATGTGCCTTTTTCAATTTCTTTTTTGCCTGCTCCAGCGTCAATCCACGCAACTTCGGCACAACGGTCTTTCCCTGGCCTTTGCTTATCGTCAATACCAGTTTCTGGTCTGCGCTGACCCATTCTCCCGCCGAAACATTCTGTGAAATGACCATTCCTTTTTTCGCAGTGTCCGAATATTCTTGTTTCCATGTGATATCGACGATGCTTCCCCACTCTTTTTCTGCCTCCGCCATCGTTTTTCCTGTCACATTGGTCATCAAAATTTCCTTTTTCGGTGTTTTCGTGGCTTCCGGTGTTATGACCGGTGTCTCTACGGCAATGACCGGCTCTCGTTTTTCGTCTTTGGTTCCTGCATGCAGACATCCGATGGTAATGGCGGTTCCAAGCACAGCCGCACCCGCAATTCCCGCAATCCCTCTTCGCCTTCCGGAACCACTTGTGATGTTCTGCTCTTCTTCGTACATGGCATCATACAATTCCCGAATACTCTGCCAGCGGTTTTTGGCATTTACTGCCATTCCTTTCATAACCGCCTTCTTTTGCTTGGTAGAAATTTCCAGTTCTTTCATGTTCAAAAGTGACGGCATATCGTCTCCCAATGCCCGAATTACCGAATCGGTCGGTGCCTCTCCCGTCAACATATAATACATGGTCGCACTGATTGAATAAACATCGGTATAAGCTCCCCACCGCCCCTTGTAGCGGTACTGCTCCTCCGGCGAAAATCCCCTTTTAAATAATACCGTCATTGTCTTTGTATTGTCAATATTCCGCATTCTCGCGGCTCCAAAATCGATCAGCACCAGACTTCCGTCTTTTCTTATCATAATATTGTCAGGGCTGATGTCTCGGTGCACAATCCCTGTCCGATGCACTTTTTCCAATGCCAGAAGCACCGGCCGCATCGCATTCAGCACTTTTTTGCCATCCATTTTTCCGTTTTTCTTAATGTACTCTTTTACACTGACCCCATCAATAAACTGCATGACAATGTACGCAGTTTCATTTTCATAAAAGAAATCAAGGACGGACACAATCCCTTCTACTTCATTGAATTTGGACAAACATTTTGCCTCATTCAAAAATTTCTTTATGTCCTCCTCATAATGATTCTTTTTGGCATTTTCATACAAGTATACTTTATTTCCATGTCCGCAGATGACATCCCGGCTGACCATTTCGCTCGGAAAATATTCTTTGATCGCCACCGGAATCTGCAACCGGTTGTCCCAGCCAATATAGGTAATTCCGAAGCTTCCCTCGCCCAGCACTTTCCCCAGAATATACCGGTCCGCAAGCCGCGTCCCCGGCAAAAGACAGCGCGGGATCGGATTGTAATCTTCCTGTTTCATTCCACAAAAAGAACACCTCCCGGTCTGACCGAGCGGCTTCATGCATCCGATACAAAGATTTGATCCCTCTATATTCATCCAAATCTCCCCATTACTGTAATGTGCTAATCTTATGATAGCATATTTTTTTCATTTCTACCAGAGTGATTTTGGGGATTTATGGGGACATGGGGAAGTGGGGTGGTTGGCGGCGAAGAAGTCGGCGGGGAGGCAGCGGATTTTGGCGACTTCCCCCATTTGCGTTGCCTTTTAGGCTTCTTGCCGGCTTTAAAGGCAACGGATTTCGCCGGGTTTCCCTTTTTACGTTGCCTTTTAGCCCTGCTCCGCGGCGGGGAGGCAGCGAATTTCAGCCACTTCCCCCATTTACGTTGCCTTTTAGGCTTCTTGCCGGCTTTAAAGGCAACGGATCTCGCCGGGTTCCCCATTTGCGTTGCCTTTTTGCCCTGCTCCGCGGTGAAAAGGCAACGAATTTCAGTGCTTTCCCCCATTTGCGTTGCCTTTTAGGCTTCTTGCCGGCTTTAAAAGCAACGGATTTCGGCGACTTCCCCCATTTGCGTTGCCTTTTAGCCCCGCTCCGCAGCGGGGAGGCAACGGATTTCAGCGGGTTTCCCCCATTTGCGTTGCCTTTCCCGCCACGCCCCCAAAAACGAATTTTTTCGCCAAACCCATTGTAACCCCGCCCCCGGTGTGGTACAATACAGGGTATCATCGTATTGCAATACAAGGTATCATCGTATGTTTCCAGGCATGCTTGCATGACTGTGGAACATCGTTTGAGACACTCGTGCAAAGCACTGGAATGGAGATTTAATTGTGAATAAAAAAGTTTTAAAGACATTAGAATATGATAAAATTATAGATATGCTCGTAGAGGAAGCTGATTCTGCGCTTGGAAAGGACAGCGCAAGACGGCTGCGCCCCTCGTCGGACCGTGGGGAAATTGTGGCGATGCAGGCAGAGACAAGCCATGCTTTGACAAGGCTCTTTCATCATGGGGCGCTGTCCTTTCATGGGTTGACGGATATCCGGCCGAGCCTTGTGCCGCTTGCCAAAGGCGGGACATTGGGGGCTGGCGAACTTCTGAGGATTGGGGCTCTTTTGGAGGCTGCCAAGCGGGCTGTCGAATTTGATAAAAAAGACGAAGAAAGCGATTTCTTGTCCGGGCGTTTCGATGGACTTCAGACATTTCCGGAAATTCGCCGAGAGATTAGCCGCTGTATCTTGTCCGAGGATGAGATCAGCGACGATGCAAGCAGCGAATTGAAACGCATCCGCCGGGCGATGAAAACGACAAATGACAAAATTCGGGAACAGTTGTCTGTGACGGTCAATTCGTCGGGAGATATGCTGCGCGACAATATTGTTACGATGCGAAATGGAAGATATTGTCTGCCGGTAAAACAGGAATACAAATCTGCGTTTCAGGGAATGATCCACGATCAGAGTTCCACCGGTTCCACCTTTTTCATCGAACCGATGGCAATTGTCAAATTGAACAACGATCTCGCCGAACTTGCGATGAAAGAGCAGGAAGAAATTGAGCGAATCCTTGCTTCCATCAGTAGTATTTGCGCGCCGGAAACCGAGGGACTTGAGCGCGATGTCATTTTGCTGGCAGATCTTGACTTCATCTTTGCAAAGGCAAAATTATCCAAAAAAATGCAGGGAAGCGAGCCGATTTTCGACGACAATTATATAGAGATAAAAAAAGGACGGCATCCATTGATTCCGCGCGACCGCGTTGTGCCGATTGATGTGACATTGGGAAAAGATTACCGGCTTCTCATCATTACCGGCCCAAATACCGGCGGTAAGACCGTTTCGCTGAAAACCGTCGGCTTATTTACTTTGATGGGACAGGCGGGGCTCCACATCCCGGCGTTTGACGGCTCTCATCTGCGCGTATTTCATGAAGTTTACGCGGATATCGGGGATGAGCAGAGTATCGAGCAGAGCCTGAGTACCTTCTCCTCGCACATGACAAACACCGTTTCGATCCTGAGACGTGCGGATAAAAATACACTTGCGCTTTTTGATGAACTTGGTGCCGGAACCGATCCGATCGAAGGTGCGGCGCTTGCCATCAGCATTCTTGACAATCTTTTACAGCGAAATGTGACCGCGATGGCGACGACACACTACAGCGAGCTGAAGATTTATGCCCTTTCGACAGAACACGTAGAAAATGCTTCGTGCGAATTTGACGTGGAATCCCTGCAGCCGACCTACCGTCTGCTCATCGGCGTTCCGGGAAAAAGTAACGCCTTTGCGATTTCCAGCAAGCTGGGAATTTCCGACGAAATTATTGAGAAAGCAAAATCCCTTGTCGACGAAGATTCCAAATCCTTTGAGGACGTTGTGACCGGGCTCGAAAGTACACGGAAAGAATTGGAACAAGAACGTGCGAAAGCGGCTGCTTACCGCGAAGAAATCGAGCGTCAAAAGAAAAAACTGGCAGAGAAAAATGAACGAATCGATAAAGCAAAAGAAAAGATTTTGCGCCGTGCAAATGAAGAAGCCAATGAAATATTGCAGAAGGCCAAAGACATGGCAGACGATTCCATCCGCAAATACAATAAATGGATGGACGGTGGCAAAGGAAATGTCAGCGACATGGAGCGCCAGCGTTCTGCGATCCGCGAACAACTTAAGAAAACCGGCGAAAAATTGGCGACAAAGCAAAAAGGAAACCGCCCAAAGACAGCGCCGGGAAAACTTGCCATCGGCGACCTTGTCATGGTGCATTCCATGGGCGTAAAAGGTACCGTAATGTCGCTGCCAAACACCAAAGGAAAATGCTTTGTGCAGATGGGAATCATGCGTTCCGAAGTCAATGCGGATGATCTCGAACTTCTCGAAGAAGAGACATTGCAGAACCGAAAAGAACAGCTTCGCGAACGTTCCGGTGCCGGAAAGATCAAAATGATGAAATCGCTGCACGTTTCTTCAAGCATCAATCTCATCGGAAAAACGGTTGACGAGGCAATTGCACTTTTAGATAAATACCTTGACGATGCGTATCTTGCCAAGCTGCACCAGATCACCATTATCCACGGTGTCGGAACCGGTGCTCTGCGAAATGCCGTGCAGGCGCATTTGAAAAAGAGTAAATACATCAAAACCTATCGTATGGGAGAATACGGTGAGGGCGGCTACGGTGTGACCGTGGCTGAGTTCAAATAAGAAAGGATGACTTCCATGGCAGAAAAACAAAAAATACTGATTGTTGATGACGACGCCAACATTGCAGAGTTGATCGAATTATACTTAACAAAAGAATGTTTCCAGTGTATGCAGGCACACGACGGCGAAGAGGCATTGAAGAAAAATGCTTCCTTTCAACCGGATCTGATCCTGCTTGACATCATGCTTCCGGGCATTGACGGATACGACGTTTGCCGCGAGATCCGCAAAACTTCCACGGTTCCGATCATCATGCTTTCGGCAAAAGGAGAAGTTTTTGACAAAGTGCTGGGACTGGAACTTGGCGCCGATGACTACATCATCAAACCTTTTGATTCAAAAGAACTGGTGGCGCGCGTAAAGGCCGTTTTGCGGCGTTATCAGACAGGAAGTGCCCCCGCAGCTCCGGCGGCTTCCACCGAAACCGGCACAGAGACGATACAATACACCGATCTCACCGTTAGTTTGTCAAACTATTCTGTCGTATATATGGGACATCCGGTCGAGATGCCACCAAAAGAACTGGAGCTTTTGTATTTTCTCGCTACACATCCAAACCAGGTATTTACAAGAGAGCAGCTTCTTGACCGCATCTGGGGTTACGAATACGTCGTCGACACACGAACCGTCGATGTTCATATCAAACGACTTCGTGAAAAGATCAAAGACCACGACGAATGGCGCCTTGCCACCGTATGGGGCATTGGCTACAAATTTGAAACAAAGAAAGGCTGATCATTATGCGAAACCGAATTCGCCTGACATTTGAAAAAAAATTGATACTCCTCTACCTGTGTATTTTCACGTCGTCCTACTATCTGACGCACACACTCGTCTTTGCGCTGGTCCGCAATAGTCTGATGGCGGCGGCGATGGAAAATGAGGCACTTACAAGTGGATATGTTACCGAACGGCTGCAATATTATTTCAATCTGCTCGACTCCATTCTGTTTATGATGGGAGCAATTCTGGCCGTATCCTTTTTCCTGATCTATGCCATGAATATCATTCCGCTGCGTCGGCTGTGCAATGCGGCCAAGCATTTTTCCATTCATCAGAAAAATGAGCCGATCATCCTCCACACTTCCGATGAATTTGGCGACCTTGCCGGTGCGTTAAACATCATCGCGGAAGACCTGAACAACTTCGACGATTACCAGCGTGCATTCATTTCCAACATTTCCCATGATTTTCGTTCGCCGCTTACTTCAATTCATGGATATGCGCAGGCAATGCTCGATGGTACGATCCCTTACGAAGCGCAGGAAAAATACTTGAACATCATTTTATCGGAGACAGACCGGCTTACGAATCTGACCTCCAATCTGCTGGAATTAAATTCGTTTAACGGCGACAATGTACTTCTTGACATCACAACTTTTAATATTTGTGAGACAATTGTTCATACCGTAAATACATTGGAAGGAACGGCGGCAAAAAAAGAAATTTCGTTTGTTCTGGATTATAATCCCCAGAAAGAACTGCTTGTGGAAGCAGATGAAAGCAAGATACATCAGGTGTTATATAACCTTATTGACAATGCGGTAAAATTCAGCCATAACAATTCGGAGATAAAAATCAGTTTACGAAAAAAGGGTGCAAAAGTATTTGTTTCCGTCAAAGATTCCGGCATCGGAATCCCGAAAGAATCTCTAAACAAAGTATTTGACCGCTTTTATAAAACCGATATTTCCCGTGGAAAAGACAAACGCGGAACGGGACTTGGACTTTCAATCTCCAAAGAGATCGTACAGGCACACAATCAGACGATCAATGTCGTAAGTACCGTAGACGTCGGAACTGAATTTGTCTTTACTTTAAAATATCATTCAAAAAAACAAGAGGCTTCCTCGTAATGGGAAAGCCTCCTATCTTTTTATATAAACAAGTTCTCTTAAATCTCAAATTTATTCATGTGGTCTTCAATCTTCTGAGCGGCATCATGAAGCTGTTTTGCATTGCTTGAGATGTCCTCCACAATGTCATTTACTTCCGTAACCGATGCGGAAGTCTCTTCTGTACCAGCCGCATTTTCTTCGGCGATCGCAGTCAGATTGTGTACCACATCCACAACTTCTGTCTTCGCCTGATCCATTTTCTCTGTCTTTTCATAGATCGTATTGATGCTCACCATGGAAGACTTGATCTCATCCTGCACCTTCTGGAACATCTCTCCGGTAACATTCATCTTGACATTCTGTGTATCCATGATCTGTTTCACACGATCCACGATCTCTACTGCCTGATCCGAATCCTGCATGAGCATGTTGGCAATTTTTTGAATCTGCATCGCGGATTCGTTGGACTGTTCTGCCAATTTCTGAATCTGGCTTGCCACTACCGCAAAACCACGTCCCTGCTCGCCGGCACGCGCTGCCTCAATCGAAGCATTGAGAGAAAGAAGATTCGTCTCTTCTGCAATCGATGTGATCAATGTAATCGCATCTTTAATCTTCTGCGCCGACTCATTCGTTGTATTGGTCTGATTATAGATCTCAACGATCGACTGTTTTGCCTCTTCGTTAATCTCTTCCAGTTCTTTCAGTGTCTGCTCCGCTTCTTCTCCGGAAGTCTTCATCACTTCAACGTTTTCGCGGAGTTTCGCCACTTCATCGTTTGTCTCATCGACCATGTTACCAATGACAATAACACTTTCTGTCGCAGTCTGTGTATCATTTGCTTGAGACGACGCTCCTTCTGCCATATCATGCACAGCACTGCTAATCTGTCCGACCGTCTCTGCCGTCACGGCTGCATTTCCACTCAATTGGTTCGAAGAAGCAAACAAGTGCTCGCTCTCGCCTTTAAGCGCCGTAACAACTTCTGCCAGTTTCGTCTGCACCTGCCATACAGACCGCGCCATCATTCCTACTTCTCCGCCGATCTTAGCCAATTTATCCAATTCGCCGGTATGCTTCAAATCCAAATTCCCCAGCCGCTCCACCTGATAAGTAATCTTCTTCAGCGGATTAAACAGACGATGGAAACATAGGAACGCAATGATCATGCAAATAATCTCACAACAAACGGAAACTCCAACCATCGTACTGATCGCTTGGGTAACTCCGGAAAGTGCTTCACTCTTATCTGCTGATACAACTACAATAAAACGCCCCTCTTCATCTACATAATATCCCGCATATTTTGTATCTCCACGGAAATCATAAGTCCCTACATCGGACTTCGGAATCTGCTCTTTTTCAATCTTTGACACTAGTTCTTTTATCACTTTATTTTCTACCGGTTTTCCGATCTTATCTGCTTTCGGATGATACAGCATCGTACCGTTTCCGGCAACTACATACGCATAACTGCTTTTCATGTCCTTCACTTTTACATTCGAAAACAATTCACGCAATTTGTTTTCCGAAAGTGCAACACGGATTCCATGTGCTTTTACTTCGACATCCAGACTTCTTCCATTTGTCACTGCGATATCATACATATACGAATGAATCGTTTCTGTCATATTGCGCTGGATCTGTGGTCTTGTCAGTGTAAGCGTCGCCCCAATCACTGCAAAAATCAACATTGCTGTCAGAAGCATCCCCTTGTATTTAAGAGAAATGCCCTGATACTGTTTTTTTTCCTTCTTCATCTTCTTCATTGCTCTTCCTCCATTTCATGCTCTTTTTGATTTCAGTTATCCCAGGATAACCGATGAAGGTTCCCCTGTTTATTCAGATTTTCAAATCCATGCTGGCGCAATGCTTCGTATAAAACAATCGCTACAGAATTGCCAAGATTCAAGGAGCGAATCTCGCCAAACATCGGAATTCGAATCGTGTTTTCCTGATTCTCTACCAAAAGTTCTTCCGGGATCCCCGCACTCTCTTTTCCAAACATGATATAACAGTCATCCTCAAAAGATACCTCCGAATAGACATGGCGTGCTTTCGTCGTCGCCATATAAATCTTAATACTGGGGTTTTTCTCCACAAAATCCCGGTAACTGTCGTAAATCCTATAATCTAATTTGTCCCAATAATCCAACCCTGCACGCCTTACCTGCTTTTCATTGATCTGAAACCCCATCGGTTCAATTAAATGAAGTCTGGCGCCTGCTGCTACGCAGGTACGCCCGATATTTCCTGTATTGGCAGGGATTTCCGGTTCCAACAATACAATATTTAGCATACTGCCTCCCTAATCCTGTTTTAATGCCAGATACAATTCAACCGTTGTTGTGTCAAATGTAAGTGGTACACAAAGATTTTTTGTATATGTATTTGTAAAACTGACTTCACCATGTGATAAAGTCGGTGGTGTAATATCGATTCCAACTCCATTGGAAGAAAATACGGTAGACGCATTTCCCATGATCATATTACCAAGTTCGCTCAGTGCACTGGCAGCAAAATCATCAATCTCTTTTACTTCCATCATACACATTTTCGAAGCGATATTACAAGCATCTTCTTCGGACATTGCCAATAATACCTGCCCTTTCATCTCACCCGTAACTCCAATTATGATAACCCAGGTACCTTTTCCAAAGTTTGCCTCTTTTAAAGCAGGTTTCTGTATCTGAACCTGCACAAAACACATATCCTGAAACACTTTCTTTGCAGCCATTAAAAAAGGATTAATATGCTCTGCATTTAATGTAGCCATATCTTTTTTCTCCTTTCTCATCGCCATCGTATGCATAATATTATAACATAATTATCATAAGGTGTCTATAAATTCCTTGATCTTTTCCAGTGCCTTTTTCAGGTCCTCAATAGAGTATGCATAGGAGATTCGAAGGAATCCCTCCCCGCATTTTCCAAAGGCATCTCCCGGCACGACAGCCACTCGTTTTTCATGCAGAAGCCGTGTCGCAAACTCTTCGCTTGTCATACCGAATTTACTAATATTGGGAAATACATAAAATGCACCGTAAGGTTCAAAGCATGGAAGTCCCATGTCGCGCAGTGCCTTCACAAGGAAACGTCGTCTCTGGTTGTACGCTTCACGCATCCTCTCGACATCCGGCATCCCATTTTTGAGTGCTTCGATCGCCGCGTACTGGCTTGTCGTCGGCGAACTCATGATAATGTACTGATGAATCTTCACCATCTGTTTAATAATTTCCTTCGGACCTGCTGCATAACCAAGACGCCATCCTGTCATGGCAAAGGATTTCGAAAAACCATTGATTACGATCGTCCGTTCTGCCATCCCCGGAATGCCGGCAATCGAAACGTGCTTTCCTTTATAACTCAATTCGGAGTAAATCTCATCCGACATAACAAAGATATCATGTTGCTTACAAATATCAGAAATAACCTGTAACTCCTCTGCCGTCATAATTGCTCCCGTCGGATTGTTCGGAAATGGCATTACAAGAATCTTTGTTTTGTCCGTAATTGCCTCTTTCAATTTCTTGCCGGTTAATTTGAATTCATCCTTTTCTTCAAGTGAAATGCGAACCGGCGTACCTCCTGCCATGCGCACACAGGGAAGATAAGAAACAAAACATGGTTCTGGCAAAATGACCTCGTCCCCCGGATCAAGCATCGCGCGCATGCAGATATCAATCGCCTCGCTTCCTCCGACCGTAACCAGAATCTCGTCCGGTCCATAAGGCAGATCAAAACGGTCATGCAGATACCGGCTGATCTCCCGGCGCAATGGCAGAAGTCCGGCATTGGACGTGTAATATGTACGGCCTTTTTCCAGGGAATAAATGCCCTCTTCGCGAATGTGCCACGGAGTATCAAAATCCGGCTCGCCTACACCCAGGGATATAACGTTATCCATCGTATTTGCCACATCAAAAAAACGGCGGATTCCCGATGGTTCTAATTCCATTACTGTTTTTGACAATGGGTTTCTCATGGTGTGATCAACATCCTCTCTTGTTCATTTTTCTCTCTCACCATCAAAAGACCATGCTCTTTGTATTTTTTCAACACGAAAAAGGTGGAGGTATTGACTACTTCTTCAATCGGTGAAAGTTTGGTGGTGACAAATCTCGCCACTTCCTTCATACTCTTTCCTTCGAGAATTACCGTAAGATCAAAACTTCCGCTCATCAAATATACACTTTCGACCTCGTCAAACTGGTAAATGCGCTCTGCCACTTTGTCAAATCCGGTTTCGCGGTGAAGTGCCACATTGACTTCGATCAAAGCAGTTACCATCTCGTTGTCTGTGCAGTCCCAATTGATCAGCGTCGGATATCCACAAATGATGCCCTCTTCTTCCATCCTCGCGATCGTTTCCTGAATTTCCTCCTCGGATGCCTCAAGCATCGCCGCCATATCTTCCGTCGATATTTTTGCATTTTTCGACATAATTCGCAATAATTCTTCCTGCAGCATAATATGCCTCCTCATTTTCAAAAATTGTAATTATGGTGGTGTTAAAAACCGCGTTTCCTCTCCGCGACAGATGGTCCGGTCATTTCCATCGGTCACTCGCCCGATGATAGCAGCCGGAATTCCTTCTTCCCGCAGCCGGCGAACCAAGTCTTCACCTTGCTCTGTGCCAATCAGCACACTTCCGAGAGAATCTGTTTCATACAAATTTACACCATACTGCTCACAGATTTCGATACTCTCCTGTCTTACAGGAATCGCCTCAAAGTTCACTTCCAATCCGGCATGTGACATCTCAGCCATTTCCCAAAGGGCACCAAACACACCATTTTTCGTGATATTGTGAAACGCTCTGGCTCCCATGTCCCATGCTGTTTTTATCTCCTTTTCTATCGAAAGCAGCGATTCCCCGGCTGTTTTTTCCCATAAATATTCAACCGCTTCATCCACATAAACCGCCGGAAAATACTTCATCAGCGATCTCTTGTTGACATACGCCAGTTCAGCTGCTCCGGCTGCCCCTGCCCATTTTGTCATAATAATCTGCTGTCCCGGGCAGAATCTGCTGCTTCCGGTTTCTGTTACGTCTTGTTTTCCAAATCCTGATAATGTCAAAAGCGGAGCCTTAACCAGTTCACTGATTTCTGTATGTACCCTTCCGATATCAACTTCATAGGCAGCCCCATATTCCCCGAGCTGCCCCATGATATTCTTAATCTGTTGTTCCGATGCGGATTCCGGCAAAAGAAGCTGCACCTGCATTCCTTCTGCTCTGGTTCCCGCCGCCAAAAGAGCATTGTACATCCGGTAAAACGCCTTTTTTCCAAGAATTTCGACCGGACCTGTCTCCGTCTGCATCGTACTTCCGACAACCGTCTCCGAAAGCAGCCGATACGTCAACGTCTCACTGCCGGCTGACGGTCTCTCCGCAAGATACTTGCTGCGATACCGTATCTTTTTATCCACGGAACGATTCCATTGGTTTTGTGAAATTTTTCCTTTTTTCATCACTGCACCCCGTCCCCTTCGCCGTCTTGCGGCACAACTACAGGTGTCTGGGTCGCTGCCGGCTGTGTCGTCACCTGTGCTTTCTGCTGTGGGCGTTCCGTCTGCGCAGCTTTTTTACTTTGCAATGCACTATCTTTTTTCGATTTTTCGTTCACCTGTGGTGATTTTGTCTCCTCCGGCTTCGTTTCTTCCTTCTTTGCGCCCTTTGTGACATAACGAGGAGAAGCGGCGTACGTACTGGAATTTACCTGTGTCTTGCTCTCCTTGCCATTTTCATCGACAACCTTCCAAAGAATCGCCTTATAACCGGTATGCGCCTCTTGTGTCACGCTCTCATACGATTCCGGTTTGGTCTTATCGTATGTGATCTTATCCGCTCCCGGTTCGATCGTATCCGTAACTTCTGACTTAAAAGTCACATTGCGGTCCTCACTGCGTGTCTCTTCTCCGTAAATATTAAAATAAAGAGTTCCGCTGTAAGTGCCGCCTTGTATATAAATCGGAACATCGGTATTATTCTTAAACTTAAAGTCTTTGTAATCGCCCGCGATCGCTGCATCCATCGATGGTTCGACATAACTAACGACCATGGAATGCGGACTTCGCTCCACAACTTCCAATTCGGCGCGGAGCACGGCATTGTACAATGTCGTCGACACCTGACACACGCCACCACCAAGGGTATCTTCTACTTTTCCCTGGTTGTAAGAAGCAGCGGCATAATATCCATTTTCTTCCGTCAGCGGAGAAATGGCATCATGAACAGAAAACGTTTCGCCCGGATAAAGGACGGAACCGCTGATCAGTCTCGCCGCGTTTGCTACGTTTTTGGAACGGTTTACATTGCCGGCGTTAAATGTCGTCGAAAAACTTCCAATCTTATCTTTACAGCGTTCTGCTGTCTCCTTGGAAATTTTTGGTTTTTCCACCTCAACGGTCGCCGCTACACGAATCGCAGAAGTATCGTCTTTTGCTTCACTTACAGCTTTTTGAATATTATCAACGGTCGCTGCGACATTCAGTGTGATTCCTTCTTTCGATTCGCTGTATACAAATTCTCCATTTTCCATTGAAACCTGTGCATTCTGTGCACTGGTACACATTTTTTTACATTTTTTCTTTACAAATTTCTTCAGCACTTTTTCATCCATCCGACGGTTTACCCCAAAGGAAACTCCCGTCTTCCGGACTTCTTTTATTTCTTTATAATTTTCGATCAGATTTCCCCGGCGGCCGACCTTCATCGCCTCGTCAAGGAATTCTTCTGCCGAAAACGTATACCCCACTTCAGCCAGCGTCGTCGTCACAACGCTGCCGTTTACTTCAACTTCCAATACCTGTCTTCCCCGTTTTTCCGTCTCTTTGCTGACCGCTTCCATCGCCTGGTCTTTCGTCATTCCGCCCACTGCGACATGTTCTACGGTAACCCCTTCGCAGATCGTCCCATCTTTCGGGCGCATACTCGCATACGAAACATACGTATACACGGCGATCAGACCAAACATCATGAAAATGACAATAAAGGCGAGCAGCATTCTTTTTCTCTGCACTCAAAGACCTCCCTTGCATATTGCTGAAAAAAGTATTACAATCATACGTAAGGTAGTACAATGCCTGCAAGCATAGCTACAATAAGCACTCCGCAGATAATCGCTGCGACGATTTTTTGTTTTTTACGGCTAAGCATAATTAATAACCTCCTATATATAGTATTAAAGAAAGGACTTACTTTATGATGGTATCACTCCGTTTTCCTTCCTTTTTTGTCTGTTTCCTGATTTTTATCGCATGGATGCATTACAAAAAACGCAAGGCAACGAAACAACAGGAAAAAGAATCAAGCCTTTTCTGGGAACGTGAAGAAGAGGCGAATCATACCCGCAATAAGGATATTTCACATCTTCCGCTCTTTACCCCGGATATCACAAAGATTCCCTGGGAAGGAGCCCAAAATGACACGATCCTTCATTATCTTGACGCATTGCGCCGTCTCATCGAATCACCAATGATGGATCTGTCCGAATATACGAACACCGATCTGAAACTTGCCTATGGCATCGGTAATTTTCAGACTCTGTCCACCTACGACGAGACTTACCAAAATTTTTTACAGACTCTGACCGCTCTCGGACGGGCTTATATGGAAGCGGGCGATTATACTCACGCCGCCGAAGCCTGCCGGCTCTGCCTCGACTACGATCCGAAAAACCGGATCGCCTGTCTTTCATTGGCAGAAGTTTACAAAAAAGACCATAAAAATTATCTCTTATCAGATCTGATCGACGAGATCAAGCATTCACCGATCGCGCGAAAAGAAAGTCTTCTCCGCGAAATCAACGAATTGTGATCTTGACAAACTCTTCGCCCACAAGTGCCCGCGGCATCTGCCAGACTTGTTCTGTACAAAAATCCTTCCATCTTTTTCCAGTATCGAAGATGGAAGGATTCTCTTTTATTCATTCAGTGATGTTACCGGCTCTGTCCGATATGATATTTCTGACATAACTGCTGGTCAATCTGCTGATTTTCCTCGACAAGTGCTGCCAGTTTTGTCATATCTCCTAAAATCTGATTGATGCTTGAAAATGGCTGTGCGATAATATAGCGTTTTGCCTCTTCATTCAGATTTAGTGTAAACTGCTGTGCCATCTTCTCCACAATACTCTGTTTGAGCTGTTCATCCGGCGCATACAGCTGAACCATGCACGCGCGGTCAAAAAAGCGAATCATCTCTTTGCTTCCACATTCTTTCGCCAAAACAGACGATGTACATAGAATCTGTTTTTTCTTTTCATTCATGGAAGATAAGAACAGATTGGTAAATACCTGCTCCGCTTCGCGGTTTCCGAAGATTTCTTCCAGATCATCAATGAGCAGGATATCCACGTCATCATAAATCTTAATCTGGTTCGGTTTCGCGCCCAGACGGATCGTGCGATCCACTTCTTCCAAAAATTGTCTTCCGGTAGTAAATGCAACCCTTTGTCCGGCAAGAGCCGATTTGCATTTGTCCTGAATCTCATGCAATAAATGAGTCTTTCCACGCCCCGGTTTTGCGTAGATCAATACAGGCGAATAAGCTTTCACATTGTTCAAGACTGCTTCTGCCATCGCAACTGCTTCTTCGTTCGCCCCACTTACAAAAAAATTATCTAGTTTCATCATTAGACCTCTTTATCCTTCCTTTCCCCCAATGATAGAATTACCCTCTATATGAGTATCTCACAAAATGCCGATAAAAACAACACCAATTTTAAGATTTTTTGTTCCAAAGATCCTAATAAGCCTCCCCCCTCCACATATGAGCATTTTTAGCCTTGTCAAAGGCGGGAAAGAACACGAAGTGTTCGAAATGCGAATGTGTGGAAGAGGGGGAACCTGAATAGTTACGCCCAAACACGAATGTATAAGCCCAAAAGTCCCGAATACTCACAAACGTATCACTTCGGCACTATGCGTGAGTGGATTTCGTTTCTGATAATCAAAGACAAGTGAATGCGCCTCTCCCGTCTCCACTTTTCCGGTTTTTAGCAACTTGGGAATATTTACCGTAAATCGCTGCACATAGATCATATTAAAAAGCTGCTTTGGCTGGTACTTTTCATAACCGGAAAGCACGGTCGGCTGCTCGCATTCTTTCGTCAGAAAATCGCGGACTTTCTGCTGGTATTCGTGAGACCTCTCCGGCACAAAGGCCGGCGGATTTTTCACATAATCTCTCGCATACAGATCATACGTCAATGTCTGGCGCAGAATCTCCCGCGCCTCCTCGCTCCAATCAGCCTCGCACAAGAATTCCCACAAAATCTCATACCGCGCGATACGGCTGTGTTTCATGCCAAAATACCCTTTTTTGTCGTAAAACCCGCCGAGTGTCTGATACATCTCAAACGCATCCGTATGATAATTTTCCATCGCAAGCATGGTTGCCTGGAATTGGAAACTATTGTAATACACTTCTACCATATCCTCCACCTGTTTGAGGCGCAGCACATCCTCGTACGGCAGCCATTTGGTCGTCAGCACCTCGTATGGCGGACTGCTTCGGTAGCGGATCTCGTATTCGTCCTTCACTTCCTCCATATAAGACCCTTTCAGCACCTTCAAAAAGCCGAGCTGAAACTGATCCGGCCGCATCCGGTACACATCATTAAAGGACTTGTGAAAGGAGTCATAATCTTCGTGGGGAAGTCCGGCGATCAGATCCAAATGCTGGTGAATATTTCCGCCACTCCGCACACGCTCGACATGCTCTGCCAATTCTGTCAGATCCATTTTCCGGCGGATTGCCTCAATCGTAAACAAGTTCGTAGACTGCACGCCGATCTCGAATTGAATCAAGCCCGGACGAAATCCGCGAAAAAGTTCAAAATCCTCTTCCCGCAGAAGATCTCCCCCGATCTCAAAGTGAAAATTCGTCACTCCGTTATCGTGTTCTTTGATGTATTCCCATATTTTGTAAGCATGCTTGTGATTGCAGTTAAAGGTACGATCGACAAATTTTACCTGTTTTACACGGTTTTTCAGGAAAAAGTCCAATTCGTCAAATACCAGATCCAACGACCGCAGGCGCACCGTTTTGTCGATAGACGACAGACAGTAGCTGCAGGAAAATGGGCAGCCGCGGATCGTTTCATAATAAATGATGCGGTTTTCCATCTGCTCCAGGTCGCGGTAGGGAAATACGAGATCATCCATTTTCATCGGCATACGCGGTGCCGTAAATACAGCTTTCCCGTCTTCTTTCCGGTAACAGAGACCGGCGATATCCGAACATTTTTCCGCCCCTTCACCCAGCAGAAATGCCACATATTCGCGAAAGGTATTCTCGCCTTCTCCGACCATGACAAGATCTACAAACGGATATCTTTGAAGTACCTTCTCCGCATCGTACGAAACTTCCGGTCCTCCCAAGATAATTTCCACCTGCGGGCAAATTTTCTTCAGATTTTCAGCCACATCAAGCACATACTCAATATTCCAGATATAGCACGAAAATCCGACAACATCCGGCTTTTTTCGATAAATTCCGACAAGAATTTCCTCTTTTTGGTGATTGATGGTATATTCTGCCAATTCAATGTCCTCTTCGTATTTTCCGGCGTTCGCTTTCAAAGAATACACCGCCAGATTGGAATGGATATATTTGGCATTGATCGCTGCTAATACTATTTTTTTCATTTGTTCGCCTCTTTCTTTTCTTCCCGGTTCCGGTTATAACGGTTTACCGCCATTCCGACCCCGAGCAGGCACCAATACACCGGCGCCACACAAACCGTCGAATCATTGGCAAGGCCGGTCACAAGGTAGCCAAATGTACCGAGTAGGATTCCGATGCCAAAAATCTCCGAAGAACGGTATGCCGTCTTGCGAAAATACATACGAAAACTTTCCACAAAATATATTACAAATATTGCCAAAAATGCCAGCAAGGAAATGCCACCTGTCTGAATCGCAATCTGCAAAAACATATTGTGCGGTTTTGTAACAATGGACCCACCATATCCAACATTTACCATTCCGACATAATCGTCATTCGGGAACGCATAGATAAATGTGTTCGGCCCGGAACCCTGCAAAATGTATTTTTTCACAAGAGGCAGCGTCCTTGACCAGATAAATCCGCGGCGGCTTCCAAAATGCAGATTGTCCTCAAAGCCAAAGGTTTCGATATGACGCAGTTCATCCAATTTGTAAAATGGCGTGACAATGCGGTATTCCGTCTGATTCACACCGGCTTCCTCGTATTTTTCGCCCTGCATTGCAATGGTATAACTGCGTCCGGTGGACGGTGTATAAATAATAAACCCATTGTAGGTCTGATTTTTGGACTCAATCTTTTTCTCTTCGATCTCAATGGTCTGATATTTCTTGTCGGAAAATTTCATACGCTCCGCTGTCTCATCTTCATATAAATTGTATGAATTTCCCTTTTCGTCGGTCGCCTCATAGCGGTATTCGCCCTCCGCAATATTGACTTTCAGATTTAGCACATCGCCATTGTCCATCGTCATTTTGAGCGTGCCGTCTTTTCCTTCCATGCTTCGTATCACCTGATTGTTCGGCGCCGGATGGAACATTTTATTGATTCCGTATTCGAAAAGCGGCTGATAGCAGAACACCGTGAACACGCAAACCACGGCGCAGACCACTCCGCCGATGACAAATGGCAGCGGCTTTTTCTTCATATTCGGAATCATAAGAATCAAAAACAGGACAAGACTCGCTGCGACACCGATACAGCCGGTCAATGACTGCGAGCCAAACAGCATCACAAGGAGCAGCGCAGACGTAATCACCGACACAACACTCACAAATACGGCACTTGTTTTCCGTTTTCCTGACACGAGTGACAAAATGACCGGCAGCAAAAGTGCCACATACGAACCCACATAATTTGGATTGTACAATGTCGCGTACACTCTGCCTTTTTCGAAATTGAACGTAAAGTCCAGTTTATTGTCTAACATCAGATTCATTACCGCTTTTCCGGCATCTGTCCGGAAGAAGTCATATCCAAACGCCTGCATTCCACCAATCAGTGTCATAACGAACACTCCGGCAAGCAGTCCGTATGCGACGATGCGGAGTTCCACCGCCCCCTGCAGAATCCAATACGAAAAGAACAATACCGCCACGTACGCCCCCAAAATAAGCATTCCTTCCCACTGCTCATAGCCGCCGCGCACAGCCGCATCGGTATGTTTCGAAAAAATGGTTGACTCAAACGCCAGCACGGCATACAACGCCAGCGGGATAATGTATTTTTTCTCCAATTTACTGTCCGGCATCCCTTCTTTTACAAGGAGACATTTGAGCGCTGCGTAAAATGCCATCAGTGCGCAAAGTAAAAGCAGAAGCTGCCCTTTCCAAAACAGGAAAAAGTCATACCGCACCGTCGAACCGGAAAACCACGCATATTCCGCCATCCCCGTTTCATATTTAAAAGCAGATACCACGAGCGGAACCAGGCTCACGATCAACACGACCAAAACCGCTCCGATGATATTTTGATTTTTCGTCTTCATAGTTTCCTTTCCCCTTTGCTTATTTCGCTATCCTCATTATACCTATATAAGCGGGTTTTGTAAAATGATTTTTGCGGCAGGTTGGAAATCTGACAAAAAAGACGGTCTCCCTCCGGAAACCGTCTCTTTTCTATTCTTATGCCATCTCTTACGGCAATTCAATCTCTGAATATTCTTTTGGTGGAAGTGGTTTTGTCGAATCTTTCACAAACTTACGAACCGCCTGCGCCCCCTTAACAACCGGGATATTTGTTCCGGCTCCGGCAACACATCCGCCAGGGCAGCCCATTCCTTCGATCAGGCAGCCATCTTTCTTTCCGGCTTTTGCCAAAAGAAGCATTTTCTGGCATTCGCTGAGTCCCTCGACATGCTCGATGAGTACGTCCGTTCCCGGATAATATTCATTGATACAATCCTCGATTGCCTTCGAAACACCACCGGAAACTGCGTAGCCACGTCCGGCTCCTGTTGCATCGTGGATTGGCTCTTCGCATTCGTAAGTCTCCATATCGATGCCTTTCGCTTCGAAAATACATGCAAGTTCTTCAAAAGTAATAACGAAATCTACGTCGCTTCGCACCGAATCACGGGAAGCTTCCAGTTTTTTCGCCGCACATGGACCGACAAATACCACACGTGAATTTGGATGCTTCTGCTTGATGGAACGAGCCGTCGCAACCATCGGTGTCAACGCGCTGGATACGGACTCTACCATCTCTTCCGGAAGAGTTCTCTTTGCAAGAACGGACCAAGCAGGACAGCAGGAAGTCAGCAGGAATGGAAGTTTTCCTGTCGCTACTTCATGTACATAATGTTTTGCCTCTGTGATCGCCCCGATGTCTGCACCAAGTGCAACTTCGTAAACTTCAGCAAAACCGATTTCTTTCAATGCTGCTTTAATCTTCCAAAGGCGAACATCTGTTCCGAACTGACCGATAACAGCCGGTGCCAGTTCCACGATAACTTCATCCCCCTTTTTCATTGCCTGAATCAGCTGGAAAATCTGGGATTTATCTGCAATCGCACCAAATGGGCAGCTGACCATACACTGACCGCATTTTACGCAGACATCATCATTGATATGTGCACGTCCGTGCTCATCGCTGGAAATCGCCTTTACGCCACATGCCACCGCACAAGGTCTCTGTTTTTTTGCAATCGCATCGTAAGGACAGATTGCCTTACATTTTCCACATTTAATACATTTTTCTTTATCAATATAAGACCGTCCGTTTACCATGGAAATCGCACCACGCGGACATACCTCCTGACAGGGATGCGCCACGCAGCCACGGCACTGATCACTCACTTCGTAACCACTTTCCTCACAAGCGGCACAAGCAGATGGAATAACCTGCATCAACGGCGGCTCATAATATTTATCTGAAATATTACTCTCATTCAATCCACTGGTAATATGTACCGGCTGACTTTCCGGTCGAAGAGACATACCCATAGCCAGACGCACTCTCTCACCTGCGATCGCGCGCTCGCGATAAATACTGTCACGGTACAGTGGTACATCAGATGGTGTAATGCGGTATGGAATCGCTTCGATATCATCATTAATATTCTCTGATTCAAACGCAACTTTTGCTACTTCCGTAAACACCTGACGACGAATTTTTGTAATCGGGGTCTCAATACCTCTCATGTTTCTCCTCCATTTCATCTTCATCCTTTTAAACTATTCAGGGCCTCCGCCCCATTCTAATTGATTCTCAATAACAAATTCAGAATAACATAAATAAAGGAGATTGTCTAGTCTTTAACAATCATTTAATAGTTTTTTTGTAACTATTCAGGATCAATGTATGGAAATCAATGAATCGTCGTGCTTGCACGTAAGAGACTTTGATTTCCATACATTGAGATCCTAATAGGGCTCCCCCTCCACATATGAGCATTTTTAGCCTTGTCAAAGGCGAGAAAAGAACACGAAGTGTTCGAAATGCGAATGTGGAGGAGTGGCGTCCTGAATAGTTACGTTTTTTTACGGATTCATAGCCTCTTCGCTGCATTCCGGAAATTCGATATAAAAGCACGTCTTTTTCACCTCGTCGCTTGTCACCCATATTTTCCCAAAATGTCTCGCGACGATGTGTTTGGCAACCATCAGTCCAAGTCCTGAACCATCCTTGTTTCCGTGATTGCTGGCACGGTAAAATTTCTCAAATACATTTTCCCATTCTTCCTTCGGAATCGCAATTCCGGTATCTTCCATGCTGACCAGCAGTTTTCCGTCCGCGCGGTGAATCCGAATCGTAATCTCTGTTCCCTCATCCGCATATTTGACTGCGTTCTGAAAAAGAATCAAAAACAACTGGCGAATGCGGTCATAATCGCCCTCGATCAGTGAACATTCGTCGTTGTACTGCAGGTCTGCCGTAATTTTTCGATCTGCACACATCACGCGCATACTGCGCATCACGTCCTGCATCACGGCGATCACATTTAACACTTCAAGGTTCATTTCAAAGTCCGGATTCTGCATTTTTGACAAAATCAGGAGATCGGCGACAAGACGCTCCATACCGGTGCATTCCTTGCGGATTCTCTCATAATATTCCTGCTGCTTCGCCGGATTGTCCACATAACCATCCGCCAGCGTCTCCGCGTACCCTTTTACAACGGTGATCGGCGTGCGGAGTTCATGGGAAACATTGGAAAAGAAATCCCGTCGGTTCCGCTCCAGATTTTCACGGAATTCCTCCGCATCGACCAATTTTTCCGACAAAATATCCATACTGTCCGCCAAAAGCCCCAACTCGTCTTTTCTGCGGATTCCTGTCTGCTGCGCGTATTCGCCTGCCGCCATATGCAGTGCAATTTCCTTAATGCGTATGATCGGACGCACAAGCTGGCGCGAGAAAAAAGCCGACACGCTGAGCGCAACGACGAGCGCAATGATAACACTCAATGCCATATAATTCTGATACTGGCCGATCGACCGCTCACGATAATCCATCTCTCCATTGACAAGAACCACGCCGGCATTTTCACCCTGCACATTTTTGACCGGCGCCGCCACATGCATCATATCCATCTCGTAAATCTGGTCATAATCGCTGAAGCTACGGGTCTTTCCCTCGCACGCCGCCGCGATCAGCGCCTTCGTACGCGTATCACTCTGCGCAGAAATCGTATTTATATCTGCGTTGACAAAACTATCACTAAGCGGCTCGTCCACCTTGTCATTTGCCAGAATCCAGATATCGGTATTTTGAAACACACCAAAATCATCGATCGCAAGAAGATATTCCTGAATGCCATCCGTACTTCCGTGTGCCATCGTCTCCGTGATCCGCTTAGACACACTCTGCGCAAGACTTTTCAGCTCATCCTTGTACACATTCATAACATTGTGTCTGTTAAATTTTGTAAATATAAGACCGGAAATCGCCGTCATGATCAACAATGTGATCACAAAGCAAAGGCCTACTCTCCAAAATATTTTCTTCACATTGATTCCCCTGTTCTAACTATGTCAGACATTGAGCTCAAATTTGTATCCAAGCCCCCATATCGTCTTAATCTCCCAGTCGGGATGCTCCACTTTGTCCAATTTGGCGCGAAGTCTCTTGATATGTGAATCCACAGTGCGGCTGTCGCCAAAATAATCCTGCCCCCACAGACTGTCAAGCAGATTGTCCCTGGTAAATACTTTGCTGGGATTTTTCGCAAGGATCCACATCGTCTCCACTTCTTTTTTCGTCATCGGGATTTTCTCTGTTCCGACAAAAACAGTGTAAGCTTCTATATTGATCGTAAGATCGCCCACGGTAAGAACTTTTTTCTCTTTTTCTTCCTCTCCGCGTCCCATACGGCGGAGCACGGCACGCACACGCGCCATTACTTCATTCGGACTGAATGGTTTGACGATATAATCATCCGCTCCGATATCAAGTCCCATCACGCGCTCGTAATCTTCTCCCTTTGCTGTGATCAATATAATCGGAACCTGCGAGATCTCACGGATCTTCTGGCATACTTTATAGCCGTCCAGACCCGGCATCATGATATCAAGCAGCACCACTGCCGGATTACATTTTTTAAAGGTCTCGAACGCCTCAATCCCGTCTTCTGCAACGATTGGCTCAAATCCTTCTTTTACTACATAAGTGCTCAAAACTTCCCGGATATCTTCATTGTCATCCGCAATCAATATGTACTGCATAAAAACCCTCCTTATCCATTTCTCTTCTTACTTATCAATAGACTACTTTATTTTTATGTTTATTTTGTGACACATTTCCCCTTTTCTTTCTTCTTTTCCTGACACAACTGTGCCATAGCTGCTTGCTACACTCATATCAACAAATAGAGGATGGTGTAAATTATGATGCACAAAATTAAAATTATTTTTTCATGGCTGCTGATCGGCGTCCTCTTTCTTGGTGCATTGGAACCAGGCAGTGATGCCTTTGCAGCAAAGAAAAATAAATATATCCGCATGAATGTAAAATCCGTTACATTGTCAAAAAACGGAATGTACAAACTGCGTCTCTACAATACAAAGAAGCGCCAGACCATCGTATTTTCCTCAGACAATGAATCCATAGCGACGGTAACTTCTACCACACAGCCAAAACTAGCTGTCGTGACTGCTGTAAACCCGGGAAATACTTACGTTCGTGCGACGATTTCCAATTCCCGTGGACGAGTTGTGCGCACTTTAAAAGTAAAGGTAAAAGTGACGCCGTATGCCGTCAGTGTCAAATTTGGGAAGAAAAAAATCTACCTAAACGAAACTAAAAATACCAAGCTAAATACGATCATAAAGCCGAATATTTCGCAGGAAATTCCGCTTTATGAATCTTCTGACACCGATGTGGCGACGGTCAATTCCCGCGGCATCGTAACCGCTGTCGCAGCGGGTGAAGCCGTGATTACGGCAACCCTTTTGTCCAGCGGACAGTCTGCGTCCTGCACGGTAGTCGTAAAACCGGAACCGGTCGAAACCGCTCCACCTGACGCCACTTCGACAACGTCGGCAGCAAAAAACATCCGCTCGAACTAAAAATCACGAACATTCTCCTGGGAATGTATCGTTCCCTCGCGGAGCTCCGAAAGAAGCTCCGCTTTTTTTGTCCCCAAAAGAAGCTGCTCATTGTATTTTCGGAACCGCTCATTTTCATTTTCTGCCAGAAAAACAGCCGCCTCCGGATCCATCGCCAGCTCTGTCACAAACACGACAAGTTCCTGTCCGTCTGCAAATGCTGCCTCGATAAAATCAAACGCATGCTCCAATTTTTCAGATGCCGTCTGCTCCCGCATTTCCAATTCTTCCACTGCCTCTGCAAATGGTCCGCGTGCGAGATCAAAAATTTCTTCCGGCGTTTTTCCCACGACATCTTCTGTCTGTGGACAAGCTCCACATAACTTCTCGCCAAGTTTTTCCCAAAAGTCTTCCTCGTCTTTTTCCAAAAATCCCTGTTTTTTACGAAGTGCCGTCTCCGCCTCCTGCTCTGCACACAGCTTCTGATAGGCAGCCACCGGCTCCTCTTCCGCCATTACACAGCTTCGATACTGCTTCAAAAAAGCAAACCATTTGTCTGTCATTTTTTTCCAGTCGTGCACCGTTTCAAACGAAGTGTGAAGTCCGGAAAGCACGAGATGAACGACGCTGATCTTCTCATCAAAGGAAGCCCGGAAAAGCCGCTCATAAATCGAAGCCGTGACCTTGCCTTCTAGTATTTTCGGAATGCCATAATGATCTTCGTACTTCTTATACAAATCAATATATGCAGCTACATCTTTTGCCACATCATCGTGCGCAAGATATTCGCGGATGCTCTCTTCCGTAAGCGTAATCCCCAGTTCTTCATACACTTTCATCAAACTGCTGAGATCCTCCCAGCCGCGCGCTGTCACAAACTGCATGCCATCGACATCATTTTCGACCACATAAAAATTCGCCGGCCGCAGATCAAGATACGTCAGCAATGCCGGGTGAATATGTCGTTTGACTGCATATTCTTTCCACACCGAAAAATCAGCTTCAATCCGCATCCGGCGCACGCGGTCCAATGTCACCATGTCAAATTCGCGCACAGATTTATTGTACTCCGGCGGATTTCCTGCCGCTACAATGATCCATCCTTCCGGCACTGCCTGATTGCCAAATGTCTTGCATTGCAGAAATTGGAGCATCGTCGGCGCGAGCGTCTCCGACACGCAATTGATCTCGTCGATAAAAAGAATCCCTTCTTTTAGTCCGGTTTCACGCATTTTTTCATACACACTCGCGATAATTTCGCTCATCGTATACTCCGTAATGGAAACCTCTTTTCCCCCAAATGTATCTTTTCGGATAAACGGAAGGCCGACTGCGCTCTGTCTCGTGTGGTGCGTAATGGTATAGGAAACAAGCCCGATCTCGCACTCTTTGGCAATCTGTTCCATAATCTGTGTCTTTCCGATCCCCGGCGGCCCGATCAAAAGCATCGGACGCTGGCGCACCGGCGCGATCCGGTAATCCCCCTCCGGCGTCTTGGCAAGATACGCTCTCACCGCATCTTTGATCTCTTGCTTTGCCTGTTTGATATTCATCTGTTTCCTCCAATCTCAAAACGCATCGCCCACGGCGGTACCTTTGACTTTTCATACTCATCTAAGTAAATAAATGCGACATCGTATTCCGGTCGTTTTGCCGGATACGTGCCCTTTCCATCGGTAAAATAAAGGAGTCCCCGCAGTCCACGGAGTTCTCCCTGTTCGCGAAGCCCCGCGACATAGGAAAATGCCGGGCGGAAATCCGTCCCTCCGCCGCCGATGACGGTAAACTTCTCCAAATACGCATTCAATTCGGAAATATCCGTAATCTTCGTATCTTCGCGCACCGCATCATCGCATTGCAAAATGCGGATATGGCATTTATGGAAAAAACTGTCTTTTTCGGTGAGCAGGGTAAAAGTCTCGCGCAAAAACCCTTTGATAAGCTCCCCATCGGTCGAATAGCTCGTATCGAGCACCACAACAAACTCCTGAATCCGCATCACTTCGCATGTTTCGACCGGTTCAATGAGCGGCATATTGCCATACAAAGAAAGCCCATACGTATAAAAATTCAAATCAAACGTATCCGGGTCGCATTGCATTTCTTCCCGAAGCACCGCAAATTTCCGCAGAAAATCCCGGTAACTCCGCCTGCTTTTGTCCGCCTTTAACCGCCGTAAAAGGGATTGCTCGCCCTCTTCCGGCTCATCGCCGCGCTTTTCTTCCTGCATCCGGCTCTGCCGCGAAATCTTGTCCCACATTTCTCTCGCCTGATTTTGCATCGGCGACTTTTTTTCCTCTCTCGGCCAAAATTTGTGATTGTCTGTATAAAATTCCCGACGCAGTTTTTCCCGCTCTTCAAACCCAATTTCTCCCAAATATTCATAGATCTTTGCCGCCGAAAGAAGTTTCCTCTCTTCCATGGCTTGATACATTTTCTGGCGTTCCCACGACAATGCGCGTTTCACACTCTTCTTTTCCAAATGATCGATAACGTACTCGACTTCAATATCACACGCTGCATCCCACCAAGGCCGCTCCCGCCCCTGCTGCAGCCACAAATGAGCAAAAAGGCAGTGAAGCACCGTATGAAGATACACGCGGTTCAGATACAGCGGATTGTCTGGAAATATTTTACATATACATTCTGCCGGAAAGTACAATTTACTGCCATCCGTCGCCAATGTCCGGAGTCCCTGTGCCGGCTGCCACACCAATGCAGAAAGCGCCACATCCAGAAAGCGCAGATCCTGATACAATTCATTCTGCACAAACCGCAGAATTTTTTCTGCCATCTGATTCTGCCACGCCTCTTCGCTCTGCACTTGCTTTTTACTCAAATTCATAGCGCGCCTTTTTGCCTCCTTCTTTTTTCCTGCCTGCTGCCAAAAGGACAGCGGCTCCTTCCGTCCAATCCTGCTGCACATAAGTTACCAATGCTTTTTCTTTCACCGTTGTTTCTATTTTATCCCCTGCAAGTACTGAATTTACATAGTATTTCAGCCATTCCAATTTTCTATTTTTTAAACAGATCTCAAATATTTTCTCCGGCACACTCACCAAATATTTTTCGTATCGAAGGCGGTTCTTTTCCGTCAAACCAATCGGGGTCATAAGCCTGTCCATCGCCATATGCATGAGAACCCGGTCATTTTCCTCCGCACAGGCCTTCTCAAAAATCGAATCGTACGCCTCGAAATCCACTTTTCCCTCTCGGAAACATTGTCTCGCCCGGAACCCCTCCCCCTCGATATTTAAGCCAAAAATGTGCGCCGGCGCGATCGTATCATATCCTTCATAATACTCGGGATAAAACAAAACCGCATCGTCAAACTGCACCTCGACATCCCATGAAATTCTTGCAAGCAGCTGCTTTGCGCCCGTCTCCTCTCCCGCCTTTCCGCGGATATGCACCTTGTGCAATGCACTGCAGTTATTAAATACATCGCTTCCAATCTCTGTCGTCCTTTTCCCCACTTCAAGAGCATACAATTTTTTACAATTAAAGAAAGCTGCATTTTCAATCCGCTCAACGGCATCCGGCAACGTAATCTTTTCCACAAACTCCCCCTGCGCCGAATGATCACACGGCTCCCCATTCACTGTCGTAATGCCATTTTGACTTGTTTCTTTTCGTTTTCGGTCCGAAAAACAATACGCTCCAACCGCCACAAGATTACGCCCTTCTACCGTTTCCGGCAACGTGATCTCCGGGCTGTCTGAGCGCACTTCGTGCACGACTGCATTTTGATTTTGTTCGTTCCAAATAAGCTCCATGGTGGATTACCTCTTCTCCAATCTCTTGATCATTTTGTCAAAATCGGATTCAATCGGCTGTGTCGTATTAAAAACATCATATTCCTGATATGCTTTTTCCACTGCCTGTTTGTGCGATACACATCCATTGTCTTTCAAAATATCATATCTGCGGAATGCAAGAAACTCATTTACGCTCTTGGAAAATTCTTCCATTGTAAAAACATTTTCCCGCTCAATCAAATCTTCTATATAATCAAAATATCCCGTAACCGCACGTTCCAATCGGCGAATTTGTTTTTCATCTAAATAATTTTTCGCAATCGGAGTATCTGATTTTAGAATACGACCATCCGGAGCATTCTTCCACGTAGTCAGTCCCATATTTTCTTTTGTATGATCTGCCTGTTGATAGACAATTTCAGCCGCAGTTTTTCCGGTAATTGCATAATGAAATTTATTCTGAATAGTAGCATAAAAATGATATGTAATATCAGAATCCTTATCATAATCAATGCTGCATTCCGCAAAAATATCCGTAATCTGCTGCCAGATTCTGCGCTCGCTGGCACGGATAGAACGAACTCTTTCCAGCAATTCACGGAAATAATCCTTGCCAAAAGCAGTTTTTCCCTGTTTCAACCGCTCATCATCCATCGTAAATCCTTTTATCATATATTCCTTAAGAACATTCGTAGCCCAGATTCGAAACTTGGTCGCCTGAATAGAATTTACCCTATAGCCAACAGAAATGATGGCATCCAAATTATAATAGTTGGTAGGAGAAAGCTGCGTTTTCCCCGGAATTGCGCCATGTGGAGTGGGTATTTCCATTTTGGAAACAACCACTTTTTCGCTAAGCTCACCCTGCTCAAAAATTTTCTTTAAATGCTTACTGATTGCTGGAGTCTGTACACCAAACAACTCAGCCATTGCCTTCTGGGTAATCCATATTGTTTCATCTTTTATCAAAGCGCTGACTGTTACATCGTCTTCTTCCGTTCTGTACAGTACCATTTCCATTTGCTTCGTAATATCTGTTTTCATATAAAACCCCCTTTTCCCAATTATAACACATCGGATTTTTTTGAACAAGAATCACTTTTCCAGCATAAAAGTGTATCCATCTTCACTCCGCGGTTTAAAAAGAAGCAGTTTATCTTCCCGTGGATAATAATCCACTTCCATACGATCCTCTTCGGAAAGATAATAAGACAGAGAATATACCCCGGAAAGCCCTCGTGTAAGTATAAACTTCTTCTCTTCGCCAATAAACGTCTCATTTAACCGAAACTTACGGAAACCTACCAGCATATGATCCAAATCTATATTTTCAAATGTCATCCTGCCATCTTCCGAAATCGTAATGGAAGCCTTGGAATCCTGATCCCATACATATTTTCCCGGCTTCAAAGAAACATTTCCTACCGGGAGTAAATTTTTGTCGTAGATATAAATCGCCGTGACCACCGCAGCAAAAATTAAAACGGCAATCAGACTTTTAGGAAGCATAACCCAGGTTTTCCTTTTCACTATTTTTGCACCGCCTTTACTATTGTAAGCCAAATCCCTACATTGATCACAAAACTCAAAATAATAATTCCCAACAAAATCACATCATTATTCATAATCAATTCTGTTTCAAACATCGCCTGAACACAATTAAATGGATCTACAGCAAGATATTGAATACGCAAATTTTCACTCACCCCATCAGCCACACTTCCCCACAAGAATCCTCCCACAAGATAACGGACAAACAAAAGTCCAAATGCTTTCCATGCATTTTGAATTAAATATGTAGCAATAATCATTACAAATGCGATTTGAAGTCCTATAATAAATAGACCAATAAATTTGAGAGTAATTGTGATTATCGCCAAGCCTGGTTGTCCATTTTTTATCGAAAACACCATAAAAAGAACCAAAAAAAAAATGTTCTCTACAAGCACAATTTCTGTCACAATCAAAAATCGTTGTCCTAGGCTTTGCATCATGGATATACCATGCATTTTTTCGTATAAGAATGTTTTATTGACAAATTCACTATGAAAGATCAATCCGACACACACTATATTGAAAAGAATATAATTAATAGAAAAGCCCAAAAACGTTCCACCACCACAGCTTAATAATCGTAAAAAATCCTGTCCGGTCAATTCCAATGGGGTCTGTTTATAAAAGGAATAGTCCGATAATGGAATCATAACAAGCACAATGAGTAAGCCCAATACGATTATTGTTGTCTTTGTACGTAACATACGATATTGTTCCTTTTTCGCCAATTGAATCTTCATTTCCATTCCTTTCTTTGATTCCAAATCAATACAATAACAAATAACAAAATTACTTCAATACAAAATCCTGAAAATATGTTCAACATTATGTTATTCTCGGCACTTTGCCCCCATATAACTGAGATTTGGTCAGCACAAAATAACTTTTTTGCAAAAACATTTCCTAGCCCCCATTGTATCATAAGCGTCAATAAGCTTGCCCACAAAGCATTACCTACTCCAATAAACACAAGACCTGCTGCAACATTCAAACGAAATACGCATGCAAATGTTTCTATTATTTTCCATGCGATTTGTTCCAAATACGATATGGAAAGCAGTTGTTTTAGCTTACCCTCAATCAAAACAGCTACCAAGATAACCAAACAAAATACCGTTGTATTTACAATCGGTATGACCATTCTACCAAGAATCATAGACACGGTTCCCACTTCATGTATTTTTTCATAATTAATCGTTTTCTCATTATATTCTCTAGCAATACTCACATTGTACATACCAATGAAAAGAAGAAGCATTGCCAGAAATGCATTGGCTACTGCCGTTTCAATTGAAGAACATCCTTCTTGCATCCCCTTGCCAGCCATCACATAAGTCCAGCCAAACAAAATCACAAGAACACTTCCCACTACAAGGAAGCCGACATAATCCACGCTGTAAAATATTTTTCTGCACTGCATTTTCCAAATTTTTTTCATTCTTCTCCCATCTTTTCCATATAATATTTTTCTAGATTCACTTTACCATCTATAAGTTCTTCCCGCCTTTTTTTATCAATAATCTTTCCATTTTGGATTAAATAGACTACATCTACCAAAAGCTCTAATTCCGACAAAATATGACTCGAAATAACAATGGTAATTTTGTTTTTTACACAAAGGTTTTCCAGTAATTTACGCATAGATACAATTCCACTCGGATCTAATCCATTCATCGGTTCATCTAATATAATCATCTCAGGATTTTTTAATAATGCCATAGCAATCCCCAAACGTTGTTTCATTCCCAGTGAAAAATTTTTCACTTTCTTTTTTCCGGTTTTTCCAAGTCCTACTAGTTTTAATAACTTTTCCACATTTTTCGGTTCGGCATCATATAATATAGCTAGCATATTCATATTCTGCGCGGCTGTCATTCCTAAATCCAAATAAGGATTTTCAATCATAAAACTAATCTTTTTTCTAGCCTCTTGCGGCGTCTTCCTTCCTTCAAAAAAAGTCATATCTCCTGATGTTGGTTGGATCAACCCAGCAAGAAGTTTAAACATCGTTGTCTTTCCTGCTCCATTCGGGCCGATAATACCATATATCTTTCCTTTCGCAAACTCGACTTCCGTCACATCCAACACGCATTGCTTTCCATATTTCTTGCATAGATTTTTTAATGTTACAATTTTTTCCATATACATCCTCCATTTTAATTTTGATATATCAAAATCTAATTCCACTGCACTATAAATATAACACTTTTTGAAACAATTTACTATCTTTATACAGGGTAAAACGATGTGTGATAAAAATCACTGTACAATTTGGTAAATAATTTTTGATATTTTCTAACATTTTCTCTTCACTATTCATATCAAGATTCGCTGTTGCTTCATCTAAAATCAACACATCTGGTTTTTTTAACAAAGCTCTAGCAATTGCAATCCTTTGAAGCTGGCCTCCTGCTTTCTTTAAAGATATTCTTGGAATTTCAATTTTCTCATCTTTCAAATAAACATAAAGAACACCCTTTTTATTTTCTATGCAAATAATATCTTTTACCGCCAGCATATAACCAATTCCATCATAATGCAATGGAATATACTCTACTCTTTTGGGGATTGGCCTGCTCTGTATTGCCTCAATTGCATTAAGTATTTTACTTATTGCAATCTTTCCATCTCCAAGTGGTTTTTCAATATAATCATAGCAATGTATGGTCTTTAACAAATCAGCTTCCCCTCCAATCAAACTCGTAACAAATATAATGGGAGTCAATTTATATTTATCAATCTCCCGCACTGATTGTGCAAATAAGATTCCCCCGCTGTCATTTTTATTTTTTTCGTCAAGAATAATGTCCAACAAAAATAAATCTATTATGTATTTATCTAAGCCTCTTCAACATTTGAACATAAAAACACTTCTGCATTATTTACATTCTTTTCTATCAAATTTTTTAACCTATCACTAAAATGAGCATTATCCTCTAATATCAATATATTCATAATCTCTCCTTAACCCCTTCTTATAATTTATAAAACTATAACACCTGTATATCCGTCTTTTATTAAAAAACAATATTTTGAAATACTGTCCCCGGATCACGCTCCCACGTATCGGTTACGGATCCATTTTTCATATCTACCTCTGCCAATGAATTGCCGAAGCAGTCCAGCCAGGCAAGTCATGATTCCTCGAAAAATGTCAGTTCATTTAATTTTTTCATAAGTTCTCCTATCCTACTTGTTATTTTCTCTGAAATTAAGCGTAACATAGCTCCCAGAATTTGTCAACTCAAAATGGCTTTTTGCAAGGCGGCAGTTTTTCTTGACATTTCTTCCAATTTATGTAATAATCATAATGTAATTATTTGAGATACGTTTTACATAGGGAGGAAGTTATATATGAGCCAGCAGGTAAATTCTAGCATAAAACCATCAAATGACAAATTCGTTCTGACAAACAAATGCGAAAACACAGGAATGTCTTTTCCGATGCATCACCATTAAGAATACGAATTTTACTACGTATTAGAGGGCGAAGGCCGTCTCTTTTTGGACAACGCAATTTATACTGTTGTCCCTGGACTGCTCTGCTTATTTTCCCCTCACAATGGACATTCTGTTCGCATTCCTGCAAATATTCCATATCGGAGAATCACCCTCAATTTTTCCAAATTTTATCTTCCCAAAACTCCGTTATTGACAAATCATGCTCATTTTAAGCCGATTGTTTTATCGGAAAATGATCGCCTGACTTTTTGCCGGTTATGTAGTGAATATACTGCTGCTTCCTATCAGCTCAATGCACCGGAAGATTTAAAAATTGCTTTAATTTCTGACATTTTATCCATGTTTTTACCGACTACAAAAATATGCCAAAATAGTTCTCCTGTGCTGTCCCAAATTCAAGTTTATGTTCACCATCACACTCACGCCAAACTTAGCTGTAATGAAATTGCGGATGCCATGCATTATAGCGTACGACAATTAAATCGTATATTTGCAGAAACCTCCGGCGAGACATTGTATCAATACATTGCCCGGGCAAAAGTTTCCCGTATTCAGGAACTTCTTACCCAAGGCTTTTCCCCTGCTTATATCAGCGAAGAACTCGGATATAGCAGCCCCGCATCACTAACTCGTTTTTTCAAAAGTGAAGTCAGCCTGACACCACGTGAATGGCTTGGAAAATATGAGCAGGGATCCTAGTATTTCCTCTTTTCCTTTAAACTTGACAATTGAATATTCTCTGTTTATCTAACAATATCAACCGCCTGTTTTAGCTACGATTTTATTCATATTTCAAAATGGAAATAGAACGCAATGACACTTATTTTTACGGTTTCAAACAAATTGTATCGCGAAAAAACCATCTAACCGTATCATCTGGTTCAAAATAGTCTCCTATACTATATGTAATCTCATATAAGTAAATTTTTCCCTTCTCTATATCATTTTCTCCCAGTTTTTGTATAAAACCCGTCCCATCTCCTCTTCCGCCTCCGGAGTTCCACCAGGTTTTTCCTCCATCTTCAGAAAAATGAACATAATATTTTATCGGACATCGTTCAAAAATATCCACAAAATAAAATCCATCATCATTAACTTTACACAATAAACCGCCATCTTCCAACAACTTAATCTCATACTTAATAAAATACGCACTTATTTTTAAATTTCTTTCACTATACACAATGACCTCTTCATCATAAGACCAGCACTGCATATCTCGCCATCCCACAAAACGATATCCTTCCTTTTCTGCTTCTGGTAGCGGGGTTTTATCCCCATAATAACGATATTGTGGAAGTTCTTCTTTTGCCGTTCCTCCACGTAAATCGTATGTCAGTTTATACCGGGTTCCCAAACTTTTTGCAGTAGATTTTGGGGCCAACGTCTTGATAAGTTTTCCCTTGCTTCTCCACACACGATGTCCTTTTGCTGTATCCAATGGAATTTTGAGACAAGAATGATTACACACTTTCCGCAAACTGTAACATTTTTCTATCAGATTTTCTTTGGATTTCAACTTTTTGGGAAATGTAACACTCTTTAATGAGCGGCAGTTATAAATCGCTTGTTTATCCATTTTTTCTACACTATCAGGAATCACTAATTTTTCCATATTACTACACCCGGAAAAAGCATATTGCTTTATCACTTTTAACTTCTTTGGAAATATCACTTTTTTTAAAGATTTACACTCTTTAAATGCTCCTTTTGGTAAAACTTTAATATTGGGAGACAGCGTAATATATACGAGATTATCACAATATGCAAATGCCTCTTCTTCTAATTCATTTACAGTTTTTGGCAATTTAATCTCTGTTAGATTATCATAATTTCCAAATGCATACTCACCAATTCCTGTTATTCCCTTTTGTATTATAACCTGCTTTACATTTCCCTTATTTGCCCATGCAAGATTACTTTGAAGTTTAACCTTTCCTTTTCCTCGAATTGTCATCACACCGTCTTCGCTTAACGACCATGTACAATGCGGACCTGCTTTCTGATTTTTTATTAGCATCTTCGCCTGACTGTCTGGGCAAAAACCCAGACAGCCACAAATGGCGAAAAAACATATGAATAGTAGTTTTTTCATTTTTTCCTTCTTTCTAGAGCTACTGCACTAATGTTTCTTGTAATGCACTGCAATAACATGTTTTCCCATTTTCGTCAACTGTGAAACAACTTTACTCCAATATCATCTTACCTCGCAAGCACCAGTCTTGAAAGAAATAAATATCTTCTGATTCTACAGGGACATGCCCTAACATGTAAATACATCCTTTCCCTGGTTCATAACCGATTAAATCATCCCAGCTCACTTCGTCTGTTCCATTTCCATAACTTGATACTTCTGTCCAATGTTTCCCCTCATCTGCAGACACGCTCAAATAATAATGCAGCGACACATCTCCCCAACCACTAACATTCACTGTAAAATTATCATCCCAAATATTACAGCATATTTTGTTTCCACCCGGACTTTCTACCCTCTTTATATTTATTTTAACAAAAAGAGCTGTCAGCCTTAAATCTTTGGACGAATACTGTATAAATTTATCTGTCGGATGCCACGCTGTCCGATCCTGCCATCCTAGAAAAAGATACCCTTCCTTCTTCGCTGCCGGCACTTTAGATTCATCTCCACAATAACGATATTTTGGTAATCTTCCCTGCACATTTCCTCCATTCAGATCATAGGTTAATTTATACTTTGCGCCTTTACTCTCTGCGGTTGCTTTGGGTCTCAATTTACGGATTGCTTTCCCCCGGCATTTCCATACACGGCGGTTTGATGCCATATTTAGTGGAATACTTATTGACGAACGATTCACAATCTTTCTTAGACTGTAGCACTTATTAAAGACAACACTTGTTTTCTTTAAATGCTTTGAAAGTACCACTTTTTTTAATGCTTTGCACTGATATACCGCATTTTTTTCAATCACCTCGACAGAATCAGGAATTACCAACTCTTCCAATTTATTACATTTGTAAAACGTCTTTTCTTCTATTTTTTTTATTCTCTTAGGAAGAGTAATTTTCTTTACGCTCTCACAACCTGTAAACGCATTTTTTGTCAATTTTCTAATACTGCTTGGCAATATAATCTCTTCTATATTCATATCTTCACAATTCGAAAAACCCAGTTTACCAAGATCTGTAATTCCTTCAGAAACACGTATTTTTTTTATTTTATCTTTGTAAATATCAAGCATATCCTCTTGTAATTCCATCTTTCCCGTCCCTTTAATGACCATAACGCCATCGTCACTCAAAGACCAATTGCAATACATTCCGGCCCACACATTTTTTTCCAATATCTTCGCCTGACTGTCTGGACAAAACCCCAGACAGCCACAAAAGGCGAAAAAATATATTAGTAATATTTTTTTCATTTTGCACCTTCCCTTTAATTTTTGCGATTGAACCTGCTTGATTTATCTAACAATGTCAACCGCTTGTTTCAGATACCATTTTGGACAAAGCAACTTCAAATCTTCTTCTCCATACTCGTCAACATAATAGTATGAAATACGAACATAATAACGTTTGCCTAGCTTTAAGTTTTTAAAAGAATTCTCATATAATTCCGTAGTTTTATTTTTTGACAGCCAAAGAGTTTTGGCTTTTGACATATCCTCATTTTCTGATATTTGAGCGATATATCCAATTTCCATATCATCTTGATCGTCATATTTTTCAAGTTTTGTCTGTAATTTGTCATCATCAACGGATACCTTTAATTCACCATCAGACAGATTCAACAAATCTAATTTAACAAACATTGCCACAAAATCAATATCCTGATTACAATATTTAGGAAAACTTGTCAAATGATAATATTGAGAAAATACACCAAATGAAAATATTTTCCACCCAAGAAATTGATAACCCGGTTTTACCGCATCCGGCAAGTCAACTTTTTCTCCGTAGCAATACGATGAAGGCAGTTCTCCCATTGCCTCTCCGCCACGCAGATCATAGGTAATCTTGAAAGAAATCTTGTTTGTTTTTGCTGTCTTTTTCCAGGAAGTATTTTTGCCTTTTTGCCATTTACTTTCCATTTTTTCTTTCCCTTGCAGTCATCTAATCTTAAAGACTTATTAGAACGATTAACAATAGTTGTCAGGCTAAGGCAATCAACAAACGCTTGGGAATCCAGCATTGTTACAGTCTTTGGTATTGTTATCTGTTCCAGTCTTTTACACTTATAAAATGCGTATGTTCCTATCTTTTTTAATTTTTTAGGTAGTGTTATTTGTTGTATTTTCTTGCAGCCACTAAATATATTGTTAGGTAATTCATTTACAGCACTTGGAATATTAATTCTCTCTAACTTGCTGCAATCCATAAATGCACCATTCTTTATTTTTTTCACGGTATTCGGAAGTTTTATTTCCTTTACGTTATGCATACTGGCAAGTGCAGTTTCTTTAATGATTGTAATTCCTTTTCCGATTACAATCTTTTTAATTTTGTATTGGTATTTATTCCATCCATTCTTTTCCCCTTTTAAAATCCCCTTTCCTTTTATATGCATCACTCCATCTTCACTAAGAATCCACGTTGCATTTTTTCCGCATTTTCCTTTTGCGACAGTACTTGCCGCTGATGTCTGTATATTTGTAAAACAAACTATACTAAATAGAAACAGAAATACAAGTAATGTTTTTTTCATCAAATCTTCCTTTCTCGACACAAAGGGGATAAAGTTATTTTATCCCCTTTTCTATCATTACTACTTTTCCACCCTTGACGCATCTATTTCAAACAGATATTGTGTACTTTTCCCAATTTTGCTTCCTGTTGCAGGTGCAATTACAAATCGTAAGCTTCCTCTATAATGCATTCCTTCCATTTCTTTTATATCATCGAAAATACTTTTATCTAATTTCACATTTTGCCGGCAAAGGTATTTACTATTTTTTGTAATATCCTTTCCCTTAGACAATCTCATAGTTGCAATAGATAGTTTTCTCTGCTTTTTATCATTTCCTCCGCAAATATACACTTTGTATTTACCAGAGGAACCATTTGCTAAATCAATGGATTGAATCGAATTATATGGTTTTACAATGTTTTTGTTTTTATCTGTCTGTAATGCCGTCGTAATGCAGGCTTTTGAATCAATTTTCTGAAAAGAAAGCCGAACCATATCATTCATTTTATTTTTTTTGTTTTTCTTAGTCACTTTCTTTTCTACATTTATCAATTGTTTCATTACTTTTTTTAAATCATAACATGTGAGTTGAATTTTTCTTCCTTCATTTTTCTTATGAGCAACTTGAGACCACACAAGCAATGTAGACTTGTCTTCTGACAATGCCACTTCAACCTGTTTTGGTATTCCTTCACGTTTTTTCTGTTTATTTGCATATCCTGCTTTGCAAAGTATTTTAGCTTGAATAGCTTTCTCATTCTTGTACTGACCATAACAATAACTTCCCTTTCTATATTGTATAAACGCTACCTTATTCCCCATAGAATGCTTTGGTAATTTACCTGCTGTTACCATTAAATATTCGTTTCCGCCATAAGAAAACATTTCAAGGCTCTGTCCATGATCAAATCCCGTAAGATGCATTTGAGATACGCATTCTTTCAAATTGATTTTGTTATTTTTATCGATTATACACTTTGATATCACTACCTCTTTATCCTTACGCTGTGATAAGTAGGCATAACCTTCTTTTGTTTTTAAATAAAATGCTTGTGTCGCGTATTTCCCTGCATTTACTATCGTAAACTTAATATCGGATTTATTCAATGTTAATGTATCCATTGCCTTTATAGGTTTGTCAACTGCTTCCACTTTTTCAGATTTTGTCTGAATCTGCGTTCTTGATTGCAATTTTACTTTCTGCTCCTCATCAAGAATACCCAGTCGTTTTTGCCGTTCAAGATAATCATAATAATCTTGTTCTGTTTCAAACTCTTCTGGTTCAAACTCATATTGAGCCAGTTCATCTTCTGTTACTTCTTCTTCCCAATTTGGGTTTCCTTCTAATTCTTCTGGTATCGTGATCATTTCGTAAAGCGTCTGATCATAAACTTCCACTTCATCGCCATCACACTCTGCAATAAACCCAAAACTTACACTCTGACCCGGTTCAATATTTTGATTATAACCCATATTATCAAAATAACCCCTATCTTCATCAACAACTTCTGCATTCCAAACTTGTTTTATTGTAAGATTTGATAATATCTCAACTTTCCAATCCTCAATTCGTCGCTCCGAATTATTTGTAATAATAAACTGACCATTTACGTTATCACCCCAGCGACTATATTCTGTATATTTTACATCATAATCCTCTTCAACTTCCAGACACGTTCTTGTAAGATACCAGTCGGATGGGCTATCAATCTCTTCATCGTAACTTACCGTCATTCCAAAAGAAACCTTTCCTTCGGACGGTATATCTTGATTCCAATCTGCATTATGAATAGTATACAAATTACTCTCTTCATCACAATCAATAATCTTTGCGTTCCAAATATGCTCAATCTTATTGCAAAAATCAAAAGAAATTTCCCAATCATCAATGCGTTCCCCGGTAAGGTTAGTAAGTTCAACTTCTGCATTATAATGATGATCCCACATTGCAGTAATATTAACTTTAAGATCAATATCTTTCGCAACTTCATCAATATCTTCTTCTGGTTTTTCGCATGGTTCCTCTTCTTCAACCGAACCACTTTCTACCTGTGGATTCTTTCCACTTTTCTCTGTTGTAATGTTTTCCTCGGCTTTTGCGCCCTTTCCTGTTCCCATTGTACCACATATTACCAGTGAAAACACTAATAAAAGTGATAAAAATGCGAATGTATGGGCGGGGGCCTGAATAGTTACTTTTCACCAACACGTTGCAAGCCTTGGCGGCCGCACCTGCGTCAGCACGCTTTATTATACCAGATTTTTCCTCGCCTTTCTTTACCACATTCAGACATCCTGCTTACCACTTTAGGACATTTTCAGGATCTAAAACTCCAAACTATTCCCATTTAACAGGAAATATTTCATCCCCATAATTACAAAGCCTTCCTCGTTTCTCCACGGCTTTTTCGTTCCATTTACAATAACAATCTTCTTAAATGAATCCGGAATATTCCGAAATGAATTAAATTCCTGTGTCTGTTTTTCCTCTGTGGTCATATCATACGCCACCTGAATATAATATCTCTGACTCCCCTGATTTACCACAAAATCAACTTCCAATTGCTTGCGAACTCTCTTCTTTTCTTCATGATTTATTGCATATACATCCACAATACCAACATCTACATTATACCCCCGGATCAGCAGCTCGTTATATACAATATTTTCCATAATGTGGGTAGGCTCCTGCTGTCTGAAATTAAGTCTGGCATTTCTAAGACCCAGATCTGAAAAATAGTATTTCAAATTTGCACCCACGTATTTTCTTCCTTTAATATCGTACCGGGTTGCCTTAAAAATCAAAAAAGCTTCGGCGAGATAATCTATATGATTGGATATTGTTTTATTACTGTAATTGATCCCACGTTCGCTTTTAAAAGTATTTGATATTTTTGTTGGATTGGTAGGCGCTCCTATAGCAGAAGCAAGAATATCGACCAGCGTATTTATCTCGTCCACATTTTGAAGTTTGTTTCGCTCTACCACATCTTTGATATAAACATTTGAAAAAATATTCTTCAAATACTCTGCCTTTTGGCTTTCCGTAGAAAATCGGGCAACCTGCGGAAGTCCGCCATATGTCATATATTCTTCCCATGCATCCTCATAATCTCCATCAAAAGCTGCATAAAATTCTGCAAAAGACAATGGATAAATTCTTATCTCATCTCCCCTTCCTCTGAATTCAGTTACAATATCACTTGATAAAAATTTAGAGTTACTTCCCGTCACATATACATCAATATTGCTGATACGAAGCAAACTGTTCAGAACCTCTTCAAAGCGTGGCATAAACTGTACTTCATCTAAGAACAGATAATAATTCTGATCATCTTTCATTGCTCCTTTGATATATTGATAACACTTCTTGGGATCTCGCAGTTCCTCATTTTCTATGCCATCCAAAGCAATCTCAATAATGTGTTCATTATCCACACCATTCTCTAATAAATATTTCTTAAATAATACAAATAAGAGAAATGACTTTCCACATCTCCGAATTCCTGTAATAACCTTAATCATTCCATTGTTTTTTCTTATCTTTAATTTTTCAAGATAGGCATCCCTTTTAATCTCCATGGTCTCACTCCTTATTTTTTTGCATTGCACATTTTTTAGTAATGACATTTTATCACGAAATTGTTTCTTTTTCAATAGTTACTTTGTAAGTAACTATTCAGGACACCCCTCTCCCACGTTCGCATTTCGAACACTTCGTGTTCTTTCTCGCCTTTAACAAGAAAAAACCGCCGCGCAAAAATCACTCTCTGCACGGCAGTTCAATTTTCGACAATTTGCAGCCAGCCCAAAGCTGCTCTCGTCATTTTATACACGATTATTGATTTTGATGCCTACATGCTGTGAAGCAATTCGCCGGCATCTTCCCGGACAAAAACTTTGACCCAGGATAAAAAGGAGTAAATTATTAGCCCATATTATTCCATACTCACGACAGTATATCCAAGTTTTTCGATGGTATTCTGAATTTCCAGATCATCGACATCCTTGTAAACCGAAATCGCCGCTGCTTTCTTATTCAGATTCACTTTTGCGACGATGCCATCCATTTCATTCAGATGGTTCTCGATCCGCACCCGGCAATTCTGACAGTGCATGCCGTCGATGTGTACGGTGACCTCACGAAGTACCGGTCCGGAGATCTTTTTCTTGATCGGCTTTTCTTTGGGACCGCCGCAGCAGTCGCCTTCGCCTTTCATGTGCTTGATGCTGGTTCGGATCGCCGGAATCAATATCAGCACGAGAATTACTATGATTAAAAGTGTCTGCGTATTCAACCTCGTCATCCCCTTTAATCTTTCTTCTTTGGTTTTGATGCACAGGAACGTGTACACGAACCTGCGGACGGACATCCGATACAATGAACGCCCCTCTTCTTCTCTTTACGAATGTAAAGAAGGGAAGAGCCTACGATGATTACCAGAAGTAAGATAACAACTACATTTGCTATAATACCTGTCATAATTCATCATCTCTTTTCTACATTATTAGTCTAACTGGTACTCGGTATCGATAGCTCGATTTGCTCTCATGATCAATGTAACAATTACGGCAGCAAATACAAGTACTGCGATCAAACCGCCGACAAATCCGGCACCAAGGTTTCCTGTCGTGATCAATGTACCAATCTGGTATACTAAAAATCCTACGGTGAAACCGGTTGCCAACTGGAGGCAGATACCGGCAAACAGCCATTTTCCACTCTGCATCTCGGAGTTCATAGCACCCAAAGCTGCGAAACATGGTGGAGTATAAAGGTTGAACATCAAGTAAGCAAGTGCTGCTACTTTTGTGATTCCCATTGCGGTAGCAACAGCGTTACCACTTCCGATCAACTCAAGTTCATCCGGATCGATGAAGTTTGTGATCGCATAAACCGTAGCGATCGTACCAACTACGTTCTCTTTTGCAATAAATCCTGTGATTGCTGCTGCAGCAAGCTGCCAAGCGGCGATACCTACAACAGGTACAAGAAGTACAGCAAATGGTCCTGCGATACTAGCAAGGATGGAAGTATTCTCTGCGCCTTCTTCGATGGCTTCGAAATGCCAGTTGAAGGACTGCATGATCTGAACTACTGTGTTACAAACAAGAATAACCGTTCCTGCTTTTTTGATATATGCTTTACCACGGTTTAACATGGACAAAACACCAATTTTCAAACTTGGAACTTTGTACTCAGGCAGCTCGATGATGAAGAAAGATTTTCTGTACTTCATACCGGTAACTGCTTTTACCAAAAGTGCTCCAAGAAGAATCAAAAGGATTCCTACAAAATACATTACCGGTCCAACCCATTTTGACTCTGGGAAGAAAGCACCTGTAAACAATGCGATTACAGGAAGTTTTGCTCCACATGGCATAAAGGTTGCCAGCATTGCTGTTGTTCTACGTTCTCTTTCGTTACGAATGGTACGGCAAGCCATGATAGCCGGGATACCACATCCTGTTCCGATGATCATAGGAATTACGGATTTACCGGAAAGACCTACACGTTTGAAGATCGGATCCAATACGACAGTTGCACGAGCCATGTATCCACAATCTTCCAAAAGGGCGATGAGGAAATACATAACCATTACCAATGGAAGGAAACCTACTACGGCACCTACACCACCGATTATACCATCAACAAGCAGGGCATATAAGAAAGGATTTGCATTTTCAAGCAATCCGCCTACCCATTCCTGGAACGTCTCAATCCATCCGGTCAGGATATCTGCCAGATAGGTACCAAGTGTTGACTGTGATATAAAGAATACAAGATACATGATCGCTGCAAAGATGATCAAACCGGAAATCGGATTTGTGAGCACCTTATCGATCGCATCTCCTTTAGTCTTTTCCTTTGTCTGTACTTTACGTACTTCTACTTCTTTTACAATACCATTTACAAAATCAAAACGTTTACGGTCGGCTGCTTCTACTTCCGTTTTGTCATGCAGATTGATATTTCCCTGTACGTAGGGAGGAACCTGTCCTTTTCCTTCCAATTCAGCAGCAGCGGCAACGACATCTTTCAATCCTGTGTCTGTTGTAGATGTTGTCTTAATAACAGGACATCCTAATTTCTCAGACAACAATGCTTCGTTGATCTGTGTTCCTTTTTTCTCATTGATATCGTTCTTATTCAAAGCAACGATTACCGGAATACCCAGTTCCAAAAGCTGTGTTGTGAAGAACAAACTACGACTTAAGTTTGTAGCATCCACAATGTTAATGATCGCATCAGGGTGTTCATTTTTTACATAACCACTTGTAATACTTTCCTCTGATGTAAATGGGGACATTGAATATGCACCCGGAAGGTCAACTGCGATCAGTTCCTTCGCGCCATCATAATGATCTTTTTTAATCGGACTTTCTTTTCGGTCCACGGTAACGCCGGCCCAGTTACCAATCTTTTCGTTTCTTCCCGTCAATGCGTTGTACATAGTGGTCTTACCACTATTGGGATTACCGGTTAACGCGATTCTCATAAAGAAGCCTCCTTATATGTATTTGGTGGTAACGATTCTGTTACCTTTATATTAAAATAGCTTTTGCTAATTCAATATCAATGTTGTAGCGTCCGTCTTTAATGGACACGACGCAGTTCTTTTTCTTTCTGGAAACAACCGTGATCGGTTCTCCACTATAGCAGCCGAGAGAGAACAAAAAGGATTTCATTTCCTCGTCATCTGTCACGATATCACTGATAATACATTCTTTTCCAACTTCTGCTTCACTTAAATTCATACTAAACTCTCCAATCTATGCTCACAAGGTTTCCCTTGAATTAGTTGCTGTTACATATCGTTTTCTTTATCTTACGTCCGTTAGTATACACTAACCACCATTAGTTGTCAATACCAAAAGTTGCATTATTGATAAAATTTCTCTAAATTCTACCTATTGAATTATATTTTTTATTGTGCTATACTTATATTCAAATACTTTCGGGGAGGAATCGAGATGACCTTAAATGAATCTTCAGAGAATTACCTTGAGATGATTCTTATGTTAAGCAAAAAACTTCCGGTCGTCCGTTCTGTTGATATTGCGGAAAACATGGGCTTTAAGAAATCCAGCGTCAGTGTGGCGATGAAACATCTGAGGGAGGATGACTATATCACAGTCACAAAGCCGGGGTTTATTTATCTGACAGATAAGGGACGGGAAGTGGCAGAAATGATTTATGAACGCCATGAGCTTTTGACGTCCTGGCTCATTCAGTTAGGAGTAGATGAAAATGTTGCGGCAGAAGACGCCTGCCGGATGGAGCATGACATCAGCAAAGAAAGTTTTGAGGCAATCAAAAAATATATATTGGACAACAATTAATTTTTGTATTATTTTCATACTTCAACTCTCAGCAAAGGAGCTGATAGGATTGCGGTAACCCCGTTTCCCTGTCAGCTCCTTGCTAGTTTTCATGGTTGTTATCCTGCCTGTTCCATCTCTTTCACAATAAGGAGAATCTGGCCCGGCGTAAGCGTTTCTTCCTCTAATTGATTGGTCTCGGCGATGGCATCGCTCGTCGTGTAAAATTGTTTGGCGATGTCCCACAGCTGCTCGCCCGGCTTTACCACATAACCGACCATCCCCGGCTCTTTGGCACGCGCCGCCATATCCATCTCCTGTTCTTCCACGCCCGAGATAATCGGCTCCTCGTGATTTTCAAACGCAAGTACATCGAGGACAAGCACCGCCTTAATGTCCGCTTCATTTTCTCCCAGAAGCGTCCCGCTGATCTGCTCTACACTGACATCGAGACGAATGTCACTGTCTTTGCTGACTCCCGGGATCTGCACTTCCTGCTCAAACGGCAGCATTCCCTTGGCCGCCGCCAGAGGTGCCTGCGCATCCGAAGACTGATACAATATATTGATATCCAAAATCCCTTCTACCACCACGCTGTCTTTTCCTACACGCTTTTCGTCCACACGCGCTTCACCGTTTACTTTCCAGATCTGAAGCGGCTGCCGGCTCTCATCCAGTAAAATTTTTCCATCAACGCGCGACTTATTTTTATTTTTCAATAACAGATTTTCAAAATACGACATTTCGTATACCGGAGTACACCGTTTTGAGGTGGAGTAAAAATCTGTCAAAACTTCCATTTGTTCCTGTCCGTATGCCGAGATGGCGAACGCAATGACTACTTCTACATCCAAAATCCGGTCTTCGCCGTCTTCATCCGGCTTTACTTCCATTTCATAGCTGTGAATGTGTGATTTGACCTGAAGAACACTGGTTTCGTCGCAGCCTCCGCACGGAATTTCTCCCTGAACCGGCATCTGACATTCGTGATATCCAAGGCCGGCCGGCTCTTCCGCATTGAGATACAGCACAAAAATATCCACTTCTCCCGTCACGATCATTTTATCCTCTTCGCATCTTGTCTCGATTTCATTGAGCGACACATCTTCATATAAAATGCGCCCGATCGTATCTTTGGTTCCCGGCAGCCGGCACTCGTCACGCACACGCAGCGTATCTTTTTTGGTCAAAAGCAGTTTTGTGATGTCCATCGTCTTTTTCTTCGTATACACATCGTCTTCTGCCACAACATCCACCGCACCTTCTCCGTCGTAAATCGTCTCCGCTGCCACAGAAAAAACGATTACGGCTCGAATCCCCAGTTTTCGTGAATTGATCAAATCGGCACGAAAATCTTCGATGCTTGCCTGAATGGAAATTTCTTCCTCCCGCACACCCTCGCAGTCTATTTTCACCGTTTCATAAAATGGCGTATTGCCGGCGAGATCGCATACCGGAACGTCCTCCTCTCCCGCATACAACACAGTAAAATGCAAGGCTCCGCGGATTTCCAGTTCGCCATCCCGCAGATGCATTTCCTCGATGACTACATTTCCCTTTTCCTGCATGATACTCCGCGCATCCGGCTTGATATCCGGCACATTGTAATCGGTATCTATTGTCGTCGTAACTTCTTTTCTACTGTTACAATGGTTCATATGAACCTTTTGTTTTATAAGTTCCATAGCCCCTCCACTGTCCAAAGTTTTTCTCTTGGTAACTATTCAGGTCCGATGTGCAAAAAACAATGAATTGTCGTGCTTGCACGTAAAAGACATTGTTTTTCTGCACATTGGACCTAATAGTTACCTCTTTTTATACCTATTCACGACGTCCCGGAAATATGCCATTTGCCGTTATGAAAAGAAAACCTTTTTTATGCATATTTCCTAATTTTTGGCATATAATAGTGTTAGGAGACTTGACAAGCACAATATTATGTAGTACAATGAATATGTATTTCTATATATCGTGGTTATACACTTGGGATATTTATTGATTAAAGAGTTCCTGTGAAAGCAGGGGAAAGGCCGGTTGATTATGATTAAGGCAGATGTAGGTTCTGTAAGAAGAGCCGTAAGCAAACACATCGGTAGCAAAGTGGTGATTCGTTCCAACCTTGGCAGACACCGCGTAGATGTTACAGAGGGAATCATTATGGATACGTATCCCAGTATATTTTTGATTTCCGTTAAAAATGGATTTGAAGATACATTTCAGACAGTATCTTTCAGCTACACCGATGTACTGACACATGACGTCCAGATTAAGCTTTGTAAAGCATAATAACTTTATATTACTTTTCTCACGAAAATGGGCAGCCGCAAGGCTGCCCGTTTTCCTTTTATAATCATTTTATTGCATCTTATGCGTTCTGGATCGCATCCAATACCGCCTCTGCCACTTCTTCTTTGGACATACAAGGAAGTTCTACAATTCCTTCTTCCATCACAAGGGTAACCACATTGGTATCGGTTCCAAATCCCGCGCCCTCATCGCGCAGGTTATTGGCAACGATCAAATCTGCATTTTTCTTCTGCAATTTCTTTTTCGAATTTTCTACCAGATTTTCCGTTTCCATCGAAAATCCACAGATAAATTGCCCCGGCTTGCGGTGTTCTCCAAGATACGCAAGGATATCCGTCGTCCGCCTCATCGGCAGCGACAGGTCGCCGTCCTTTTTCTTGATTTTCTCATCGCTTACGGAAACCGGCGTATAATCTGCGACTGCTGCCGCTTTGATAATAATGTCCATCTGCGGTGCACGTTCTTTGACTGCATCAAACATTTCCTGCGCACTTACGACAGGCACGACATCGGCAAACAACGGTGCCGGGAGATTCGTCGGAGCTGTTATCAGCGTCACGTCCGCGCCTCTTCGCATGGCAATTTTTGCCAGTGCATATCCCATCTTTCCCGTAGAATGATTGGTGATATAGCGCACCGGATCAATCGCTTCCTGCGTCGCGCCCGCTGTCACGAGCACTTTCTTTCCTGTCATGTCTTTCTCAAACTGGATTTCACGCAATATATATTCCAAAAGAACCTCTTCGGAAGGAAGTTTTCCTTTGCCTTCCACACGGCATGCAAGCATACCGGATGCCGGCTCAATCACTTCCATGCCAAATTCCTTTAATTTCTTCAAATTTGCCTGTACGATCGGATTTTCGTACATATTGGTATTCATCGCCGGTGCCACGATTTTCTTGCATTTGCAGGCAAGAATCGTCGTCGTAAGCATATCATCTGCAATTCCTGCTGCCATTTTTCCGATAACATCGGCAGATGCCGGTGCCACAAGAACCACATCGGCTTTTTCGCCGAGTGCCACATGCTCGATATTGTAATTGAAATTGCGGTCAAATGTATCCACGAGACATTTGTGTGCCGTCAGCGTCTCAAATGTGATCGGATTAATAATATTGGTCGCATTTTTTGTCATAATTACATGCACATCGCAGTGTAGTTTTGTCAGCATGCTGGTAAGATTTGCCATTTTGTAAGCAGCGATACTTCCGGTCACGCCAAGAACCACCGTTTTTCCTTTTAACATAGCGGCCTCCTGTCTACATCAATTGTCCGTGTTTTTCATACGTCGAAATCTGTTTGATCTTATTGTCGTCATCCACAAAAACGACTTTCGGCTTGTGCGTCTTTGCTTCTTCCGGAGTCATATCCGCGTATGCCATCAAAATGATATGGTCGCCGACCTGCACCATGCGCGCTGCTGCCCCATTGAGGCAGATCATGCCGGAGTTTTCTTCGCCTGCGATCGTGTACGTCTCAAAACGGCTTCCATTTTCCACGTCAACAATCTGTACTTTTTCATATTCCAAAATACCGGCAGCCTCCATCAAAACGGGATCTACCGTAATACTTCCTACATAATTTAATTCTGCCTGTACTACTGTTGCACGATGAATTTTCCCTTTCAACATCGAAATATTCATAATACTGTATCCTTCTTTCTCTTCAACTCAACGTTACTGTACTGCCACCTCACGGTGTTCTACTGATGTAGAGAACACAATCAGTGTCTTCGTTCTTCCATACACCTGCAGTTCTCCGATAAACTGGTCAAGCTCGTCCGTGCTCTTAAACTGAACTTCTAAAAGCATCGAATAATCGCCCGTCACACAATTGCACTCGATCACATTCGGCCAATTTTCGATATAAGGATAAAACTCCTTTTTATCTTTCGGCGCAACTTCAAGATTAATGAATGCTTTAATGTGATATCCCAGCAGTTCCGGATTCAGGCTGGCATGAAATCCGGTGATATAATTCTGCTTCACGAGGTGATTGATCCTCGCAGACACGGCAGGTGCGGTCAGAAAAACTTCCTGCGCAATATCCTTTACAGGTGTTCTAGCATCTTTTTGTAACATTGTCAATATCTTTTTATCAATTGTATCTAATTGATCGTTTTTCATATCTGACGCCCTCTTATTTTCTTTGCAACGCAATCGTTACATTCCTCAGTTTTTATTCACTTCCTTAGTATAACATGATTTTCGCATTTCGTCCATAGCCACTTTATTAAATAAATCAAAACTCTTCTTTAACTTCGTTTAATAATGTTTTTTATTTAATAATTTATAGTTATTAGTTCTTGTTCTCCCAGTATTGACTTTTCCCTTTACTTATACTATGATGTCACTTGTTCAAATCGCTATTTGCGAAACCTTTATAATAATATCAAATAGTTACTTAAAAAGAGATTCCGTTTCCGGAATCTCTTTTTTTCGGGGCAGGAATCCTTCCCCTTTATATATGCACTCTTTCTTCTACCAAGTCATACAATTCGATCTCTTCGTCGCATTCCTGCGGCATCTGTGCAAATGCATAACGCATTTTAACCGGTTCTCTTCGATAACGGTTTTTATTATGTATGATGGCTTCTATATTTTTCAGGCACTCTTCTACCTGAACAGTTTTAACATATTTAAGAACAACCATAAATTCCCTGTCATTGAGACGATAACATTTTCCACGAGATCCAAATATCGTTTGAATGGAATCCGACACATCAAAAATCAGCTGCTCATATCTCCATGCTTCCTTTTGCGCGTAGTCTATATCATTTTCAATTACAAATCGAACATAAGTCAGTTCCCCGGATGCCTCCTCGGCATTTCGAAATCTTTGGAACGCTTCCCCATTTTCCATCCCGGAAAGTGGGTCAAACTGTTCTGTCTTTTTATTTTCTGCTATTTGGCGATCCATTTCAACACGATAAAACAACCCGGAAATTCCCACTCGCCACATTACAACGATAAAAATAAGCATACCCAGACAAAACCAGATGGCATATCCTGAGTCATGGTCAATGTGAAATTCGACAATCGCAATAAAGGAAAATACAAAGAGAAGTCCAATCCCTTTTACCAGCGTCCGCATCAATTTTTTTTGATACATCTGCAATTCCTGAATCGCATATTTTATGACAAGCCCGATGGAAATAAGGATCAGCGCATGCTCTGCATACACCAGGCGGTACATTGGAATACATACGGTTTTATTAATAAGCACGGACACGGCAAGAAGCAATTCAAAGCCAAATGCCAGATATCCAAGCACCGGATAGTTCTTGCTGAGCATTTCTTTCATAAACATCAGGCAGAATACCGGCATCAGATACAGGCTAAGAAAATACACCAGCGCAATCACAATAGCCTGACCGGTAAAAAACTGCAGCAGTCTGGAATTTACAACGATCCATACTCCTGCCGTCAGGATAAACAGGCCTAAATTCGTAAATGCAGACACTAATACAGCCGGTATTTTCCTGCGAAAAAGAATCAATGTAAAAAACAAAGTAACCGATGTCAAAAATGTAATGATGGCAAATATCACAACGTACCCATTTCTAAGAAGCATACGTGTTAATATCGCATCTTTCTGCCCCAGACAGCATGTTCCAATTAATTTCAAATCCAATGCCTTTTCATCATTTAATGTACGAATGCGTATCGTTTTTCCGGCAACGTCATCCGGAAGGTCGATCCAACGCACGATAATTCCTCTGTTACGGTTGTCATCTTTACACTCGTATACTTTATTTTCGCCGACAAATACTTCCATCATCGTCCAATAACTTTCGATAGCCAGAACCTGGTGACGAGGCTCTTCATTTTTTGTCGTATAGGAATATACCAGATAGGAATCCTTATCCCCGGATTCACTGACATCCGGCGTCTTTGTCCAAGCATCATTGAGAACCGTTACTTCTGACTGGCTGAACGCCCCTTCATATTTCCCCAAATGATATGAACGCACACTGAAAAAGATTGTCATAAAAACAAGCAGAATTAAGCTTATTACATAACCATATCTTACACAATGTTTTTTCATTCAAGCACCTCTTCATTGTAATTTTTTTTGCTTTTTTAATCCCAATATCCCGGCAACATACTTATCCGGTACTTTTTCAATCTGCCCGTTATATCGGTTCACACAGCTGTTATATTCTGCTTCTGCTTCATGATAGCGGTATGACTCATCTTTTAATTTCAAGCAGATATTTCGAATCTTCTCTTCACATTGAAGATTACCATGTTTTTTGATCTCCTCGATGAGATTTCCAAGAATTTCCTCCATCTTATGGCACAAAATACTCTTCTCTTCTTCTCCCATTACCATATAATCTTGATCCAAAACAACATGGGTTTCCGCAAAAGTCTTTTCCTCTTCATGATAACTCTCCACATACTCGGCAAGCCTTTTCACCATGTTCCATTTTTCCATGCGGTAACTATCGAATTTAAGATATGCTTCCCGCGTCTCTTCCTGCAATTTTGTCAATTTATAAAAAATAGCAACAACGGCAATGCATATAAAAACAATGCTTGCCGTTATCACCCAAACGATTCCGCTCATTTTATTCTCCATTCACATTTTATTTATAAAGAGATTATAACATATTAATGTTTTCTTTTCAAGATAAAACACCAAAACTTGACACAAATTTGCTTTCCGCTATAATATAACTAAATCATTCGTAAATGAAAAGAAAGGGGGATACTTATGTTTCAAATTTCCGGCCAGACAGCACTTGATTTTTTATGGCTTGGCAAAGAAGCGACGATGTCTCCGGATTGGATTCACTACAGCCGGGCATTGCATGAATATGAATTAATGATTATCGATGAGGGCGTTCTCTACATCGCCGACGAATTTGGAAAATACACGGTTTCTAAGGGAGAATATATCCTGATGGCACCCTGCCGCCACCAATACGGATGGAAGCCTTCCTGCTGTGCCTTTCATTGGCTGCATTTCCGTCTGCCGGATATCTCCTGCCCATCAGAAACTGCCGTTTTCCCGCTCCCAATGCAAGCAAAAATACCAGATTTTTACAAGATTCAGGCACTTTTGTCTCAGATTTATCACAATGAACAAACTTGTGCTAATCTGACGCAATCTTCTTTTTTACTGAGTGCTCTGCTGCTTGAACTTCACAATCAGCTTTATCTAAACCGAAAGGTTCTGCAAAATGAACAAAGTGCAGAAGGTTTTTCGCGCCACAATATCGAACTTTGCGAAAAAATCAAGACCTATGTGCACTGGAACCGCGATCACGGCATAAAAGTTCAGGAAATTGCCTCGTACCTTCAATATTCCCCGCGCCATCTCTCCGGTATTTTTTCGAAAATAACGGGAATGCACTTAAAGACATACATTAACATCCAACAGATGGAAGCCGCCAAAGAACTGCTTTCCGGCTCTCCATTGAGCATCACGGAAATCGCATACCAGCTTGGTTTTTCCGACAACCACAATTTTTCACGGACATTTAAACGCATCACCGGCCAAACTCCCGGAGATTATCGCTGCAAAACCGGCCATGCCACGCGTACTCGTTTTTCAGACACCGGCGACCGGTAAAAAGACTTTCATCTCGCCGACACCGCGGTTACACCAAGTATAATACGGAATAAACGTAATATCTGTCTCTTCATATCGATAACCGCAAAATGGCTGATACAGCTTCCCTTCCTGCGGAAGGATCCGACGCCCTCTGCCTCGCAGCCGAACGACATCCTCTGCCCCGGCAAGATTCCATTTTTCATCGATGATTTGAGGTTCATAAGAGGCATTGACTTGGAGAAGTGACAATTCTTTTCCATTATCGGCTTCTTCTACGCAATACACGATCGGTCCTCGCATCAGCACTGCTTTCCCGATGTCATCACGCACTCTGGTATCTGCCTGATAATACGTTGCTTGCATCGGGAATGTGCATTCTATACGGTCTTCGTTTTCCCATTTTCTGGAAATGTATAGATACCCGTCTTTTTCTTCTCCGCAAGCTTTCTCGCCATTTACCAGCACTTCCGTTCCCGGACACCAGCCCGGCAGACGAATCGCATACGTAAACGCCACCACTTCTTTCATCTCAAATGCAATCCGAACATTTTCCTCCCAAGGATATGCGGACGTCACTTGAATCTTCACCTTTTTGCCGGCAAATTCGGTGTCAATATCCGCTCCGCAATACAAATGCATAAACAGTGTGTCTTCGTTTTCGCTGTACGCGTACTGCGCCACCGAGTTCAAAATACGATTGATATTAGGCGGACAGCAAGCGCACCCAAACCATTTTTGCCGTGGAAGTACTACATGCTTTAGCTGTGCATCGTGACGGATTCCCTCCGGATAAGCCTCCATCGGATTCACATAAAAGAAACTTTTTCCGTCCAACGCCATACCGCCCAAAACTGTATTATATATCGCGCGCTCCATTGCGTCCGCATACTTATTTTTCGGGGACATTTCCAGCATTCTTCTAGCAAAAAATGCCAGCCCGATTGCCGCACAGCTCTCGTTATACATGCGGTCGTTCGGCAGATGAAACGGATAAGAAAATGCCTCGCCTTCCGGTGTTCCGCCGATTCCACCGGTGACATACATTTTTTCATTTGTCATACTGTCCCACAATCGCTCGCAGGCAGATTTCAATGATTCATCGTTTGTATATTTGGCAATAATTGCCATCCCTGTATAGAGATAAACAGCACGTACCGCATGTCCGACTGCCTCTTTCTGCTCACGCACCGGAAGGTGTGCCTGATGATAGTAATCATCATTGTTCTCGCCCGGATCCCTCATAATTCCATGTTCTTTGTCAAAATAGTACGGCTTTTTGCCACGCTCATTTACAAAAAATGCCGCCAACTTCAGATAGCGGTCTTCGTCCGTAAGTTCATACAATCTCCCCAATGCCATTTCCGCAATCTCGTGCCCCGGATAGCCTTTGCATTTTTCCGGCTCCTCTCCAAAATGCGCTTCGACATAGTCCGCAAACCGCATCGCCGCTTTCAATAATTTGTCTTTACCCGTTCCCTCATAATAAGCGACCGCGCCCTCTGTCAGATGCCCAAAACAATACAATTCGTGGTGGTCACGCAGGTTGGTAAGGCGCTTGGACGGATCATTGATAATATAAAAGGTGTCAAGATACCCATCCTCGTACTGTGCCGCACACACAATGTCGATCGCGTGGTCCGCCAGTTTTTCAAGTTCCGGATCCGGATGCGCCGCCAAAGAATAGCCGACCGCCTCAATCCATTTGGAAAAATCGGTATCCTGAAATACAAATCCATAAAACCGGTCTTCCATCGGTTTGCCTTTTTCCGGCACCAGATTAAACTCCTCCGTCGTCCATACCGGCAGACTTTCCTGCCCCAAAGCTCTCCGTTTTTCGCCGAGCTTTGCCGCCAGTTTAAAATTCCGCATGCAGAAACTCGGTTCTGCCCCCTCGACGTTGTCATTGAGTGCCTCCCATTGATACGGGATCACTTCTGTCCTCGCGAGTTCCATCTCACGTTTCAAAAAGCGATCTGTCACGTTTATCTTTTTTAATGAAATACCTTTGCTCTGTCGATTCATTTATTTTCCTTCCCTCCGTTTTTTACTATTTTAATTATACCGTAAGGAGCGTTTTGGGGAAATATCGAAACAAGATAAAAGGTGTCAAAAAATCCGATTTTGAGTCTTCTGACGCAGTTTCTTTCGAAGTGCCGCAGTGATAGGTGCCAGAAGTTGCTATACTCATAATCGGATTTTCTGCTTTAGATTCTATCAAAATGGTAACGCTTCAGAATCAATGTGACGCTGAATCTGAAGCGTCAATGAAAGGAGATTTATACCAATGCCTTTCCAAGAGCCTTTAATTCTTCGATGATATCATCGTCAGGCTCTCCGTTTACTATGATGCCTTCTCCGTTTACAACGGTTGCGCCGGCACTCTGAATACGTGCTTCCCAGTCACGCATCCATTCACCGCCGCCCCATCCGTAAGAACCGAATAAAGCGATCTTTTTCCCGGAAATCTTGCTTTCCAATTCAGCCATGAATGGCTCCATTTCAGCATCTTCCAGTTCCTCTGCTCCCATGGAAGGGCAGCCAAGGGCAAATGCCGGTTCAGCAGCAAGTTCATCTACTGTTGCAGCAGATACAAATTTCAAATCTGCCTCTGCTCCGGCTTCTTTTACACCTTCTGCAACAGCCTCTGCCATTTTTTGTGTATTTCCAGTTCCACTCCAGTAAACAATACTAACTTTGCTCATCTTTTTACCTCCATTTTCTGTGCATTGCACATTTCATTTATGATTATACAGCAAGCTCGTAAAACATTTTGCCCGCCATAACATCCGCAATCGCTTGTTCTCTCACCTGATCATACTTCTTAAAGGTCTCCTTCGCTTTTTCCAAGTTGTCGTATACTTTCCAGTATCCGGTCATCAAGGAGTTCTGCCCTTGATTTTTAATGTACATTTCTACATCGCGCAGTGGATATTCCAAAATGTATCCCAGTTCATGAGGAAACTCGGCTCTTCCAGCGTAATATTCAGACATCGCCTGCGCAATCCCAAACAGCGCTCGTATCATGTTTTCTTCCGGACTTTTTTCTTCCGACAATTCGTAGCCAAATACATCCAACGCCTTTATAATCTCTTTTTGCGAAATATACCGGCAAAATCTTTCGATGTGGTACAACATGACAAGACATTTTTTCTTTCCCCTGTTTAAGATCAGATAACCATACGGTGTCTCTTGTAATTGGCATATCATCTCTTTCATTAACCGATTTTCCACAGACAAGATCACTTCATTTCGAAGTCCGCGCAGCATCGGCCCGCAATGCATCGCCATCAGTATATTGACGGATTCTTTAATTCCTCTGCTGTGATATTCTTTCATCTGTTCATACGGCATGACCTAATCCCTCCTGCTCACAGCTGCAAGGATGTAAAATGATTCCTGTGACTTCGCGTCCCTGCAGATATCCACATGCCTCAAGTCCGGCGTGCAGCACCTCGTTCCACCTTTTCGCTGACAGTCGACACGTCGAATCATCACTCATCTCTACGATACATGCCTCTTCCAGCGAACAATTGTTGGGATAGGAGATTTTATACATATTTTTGCGGTCAATTGCCCCAATCTCTTCCAGCAAGTTTACCATGCGGTATACCGTTGCGGTTCCGATCCCATTGTCACGGCGTGATGCTTCAAAAAAGATTTCTTTGCAGCTGGAACACTCATTGGCAAGAATGACATCCAAAAGCATTCTTCGCTGTCTGGTAATACGAAATCCCTTTTCTTTCAGTTTTTTTATAATAAATTCACGTTTTTCGTTTTCCATGATCAAGTCCTCCATATCTCTTGATTATGCACAACTACTTTATGTATTATGCGTGTAACTCTTGTTAGTTAGTACTAACTCATTATATAAAAAAAATCCTGCAAATGCAAGACTTTTTTTAATTTTTCTATTGTATTTTTGAAAAACGTCCTTATTTCAATGGTTTGATGGTCAAAGTTTCACCAATTTCTGACTCATAATATTCTTTTACTGTTACACTTAATCCTCTCTTTTATTGTACATTGGTAATATGGTAACCATATTTGCTCTTTTTATCTTTTACTATCGTAAGTTTAAACTTTTTCCATGTTCCATTTGACGAATTGTACGTCTTTACAATCCCCGCCTTAATCTCTGCTTCATACGTGTCTGTTGCCACCTGCGTCACTTTCGTAACTTTGGCATCACATTTTTCCGAGCGGAGTTCTTCGCCGGCGTACTCAATCTTTTTATTCTGCTTGCGGAACAGATAATATGGGAAGGTATCTCCGTAACTTAGATCAAACGCATAAGCATCTCCATAACGTGCTTTCATCTCTTTTTTCACACGTCTGGCAATTCCTGCATAAGAGTTATCATAACCTCTTACATGCATCTCGCCGGTACCCGACGCCGGATCGCCATAAAGCATATCATACAATACTGCCTGGGTTGCTACCTGATTATCCCAGGTAAACTTATCGCCTCCCAAATCTTTCCAGCGGACGCACAGTGACAAAAATGGTGCTGTCTGCTCCGTCAGATCCTTCAGTTTTGGTTTTATTTCTTTTGTCTTATTCACGGCAACAAAGTCGGAAGCCACCGTATCTTTTGTCACCTGGCCCGGTGCTGCAGTAGGCTTTGCGGTTTGTATGGCACTTTTCTCTGTTTTGTTTTCTTTTTTCGATGGTGCCTGTGTCTGCGCCGGCTGCTCTGCCACCGTATCTTTTTTCGCATCAAATACACCATTCCTATAAAGAGTCACTCCGGTAATCGTTCCACCGGCGAGCACGATCACAACAACCGCCACCGCGATTAAATGTGTCTTAAAACGCCAAAACCAGTTAATTTTCGTGCCACATTGATAACAGTACACATCATCCTGCTTCAATTCTGTTTTACAATTTGGACAACGCATCTCTATCCCCTCCTTGTGTATATGTCTCTAATTATAGGAAAAATGTCTGCTTTTGTCAATAAATACTGTATAAAGTCATAATGAATTGCTTGAAAAACGGACATAATTGTAGTAAGATACCAATTATCGGGCCTGTCCCGAATCTTATCACGCATGCAGATTTATTGCACAAACATCTGCTGTTTATGCAAAGTGAGGTTATCCACAATGATGAATATAAAAAATACAGTTACAGAAACACAAAATCCACTTGGATTCAAAAAAGAATCCCGTCTTCTGGTCGAATTTGCCATTCCCTGCGTGATCTCCATGCTGGTAACGGCGCTTTATAATATCGTCGATCAGATTTTTATCGGCCAGGGTATCGGTATGCTGGGAAATGCCGCGACCAACATCGCTTTCCCACTCTCCACGACCTGTACCGCAATTTCACTTCTGCTTGGCATCGGAAGTGCCACAAACGTTTCCCTGAAACTTGGAGCAGGAAGAGAAAAGGAATCTGCAAGTTATGCCGGCTGTGGCATCCTTCTTATGACAATATCGGGAATTGCTTTATTTGCCATCACGACTCTCTTTCTCACACCAATGCTTACGTTTTTCGGAGCAACTAAAGAGGTTCTTCCTTATGCAAAACAATATACACGAATTACTGCGATCGGATTTCCTTTCCTGATCATGAACACCGGTATGAGTAAACTGATTCTTGCCGACGGAAGTCCTCGCTATTCGATGATCTCGATGCTGGTAGGTGCCATCGTAAATACAATTCTTGACCCGATTTTTATCTTTTCCCTTCATATGGGAATGACCGGTGCTGCACTGGCTACGATCCTCGGTCAGATCGTCTCTTTCTGCATCAGCCTTCGTTATATGTTTCATTTTAAGACGATTCATCTGAAACGGAGCAGTTTCCGAATCACGGCATCCCACGTCACAAATATAATGAAACTTGGTGCCTGCGCCTGCTTTAACCAGATTGCTATGACCGTCGTACAGATCGTCATGAATAATACGCTGGCGCATTATGGTGCACTTTCGGTTTATGGCGGCGACATTCCTCTTGCCTGCGCCGGTATTATCACGAAAGTAAACATGATCTTTATGTCCTTTGTCATCGGCATTTCGCAAGGAATCCAGCCGATCATTGGTTTTAATTACGGAGCCGCAAAGTACACCCGCGTGCGGAAAACTTATCTGCTCGCTCTTGCCACCGCGACGGCATTATCCTTTGTCGCCTTTGGATGTTTCCAATTATTTCCACGGCAAATCATCAGTGTCTTTGGAAAAGGAAGCGAATTGTATTTCCAGTTTTCAGAACGCTACTTCCGTATCTATATGTTTTTAACATTAATAAATGGAATTCAGCCGGTCACATCAAACTTTTTCAATTCTATTGGAAAATCCTCTCTTGGTGTGTTTATGTCTTTGACAAGACAAATCCTGTTCTTACTTCCACTCATTATCGTTTTCCCTATTTTTATGGGAATCGATGGTGTCATGTATGCCGGTCCGATTGCCGACGCCGCTACCGGAATCGTCTGCGGTATCTTTACGATCCGTGAACTGAAAGAACTTAAAACTCTTTCATATACTTCCGAAAACGCAGCGGCAGCATCTGGTTCTGCAAACTAATATTTTCGCGGGCTTTGATCCCCACAGAATCAATATAGCGTTTCCACAGTTTTTGGAAAACTTCCTCTTCTTCCGAATAAGAGAGTAACAGCCGGTCAAAGTCCTCGTCTTTAGCGTGAATATAGGAACAGCCTTTTCCTCGTTCATGAATCATCATACTTCCATGTGTCGTATCTGCAATGACCCAGTTTTCCTCCGGGAAACGGTCCGCAAAATGATACGCAAGATAAGGCAGGATGGCATTTTTCGGATTGATCCTCGCAAACAAAACGCCGCTTGCCAATTCTTCAAATCGTAAGAATCCCTGTTCATGCAGGATCTCATTATTGGCATTTCTTTCCATTTTAAACAGCAGTGCAACATTCGGATCTGTCAGGTGGTCCAGCACTTGATTTCCCATTTGCAGCGCAAGAATGATAACGCGATAGATGACATCTGCTTTTTCCGGTATATAGGAAAGGGACGCCATCTGTAAGGCATCATAAACCTGCCACGACACTTTTTTCTGCATCGTGCGGGCAACTTTCGCCGCTTTTTCCATGTCTGTCTCAACCGGTATATACGTCGTAAAAAGTTCTGTCGTATATGTACTTTCTTTTAGGCAGAGAGCGGTGTCTTCTTTTCGATGTCCTTCTGCAAAAGCATCATAAACCGCAGTAAAAATCCCTTCGGTGCTGTCTTCACACAAATATACATATCTGCCGCGAAATTCGGATACTTCTTCCATCAGCTACTCCTCCTTTGCTGCCCCATTTCCACCTCTCCCTGTGGATAAATATCCAAAAGAGAGAGCTGCTCATAGCGGTCTTCCCCGGTAACTGCTGCCGGAAGGCGTTCCCGCAAACCAAGAAGATTCGTGAGAATAAAGCGCTCATTCATCCGCAGAGGAACCATGGTTTTACCCCCGCATGTAACAAAGTACATCGCCCGCTTTAAAACAACACCAAATTTCTTAAGAGAAGTGTAATCCAGTTTCCCAAGCCGCCTCGCTGCCATAATGCGCCGTGCCGACTTTACCCCGACTCCCGGAATACGGAGCAAGGTATGATAATCCGCCGTCTGCACTTCTACCGGGAAATATTCAAGATGGTTCAATGCCCAATTACATTTTGGATCTACCTGCACATTCAAAAACGGATTTTCTTCGGTAATAATCTCATCTGCCTTAAACTGATAAAATCGAAGCAGAAAATCTGCCTGATACAACCGGTGTTCCAGCAAAAGAGGCGGTCCTTCTTTGCTTAACGGAAGCAGGGGATCCCCTGTCGTATTTACAAAAGCCGAATAAAATACCCTTTTCAGATCAAAATTTTTATACAACGCTTCCGCCACATGAACAATCTCATAATCGCTTTCCTCGGTCGCCCCCACGATCATCTGTGTACTCTGCCCCGCCGGCACAAACGTACTCCCTTTTTTTACCTCCTGCAATGCAAAATCTTTTCGCATCTTATCCGGAAGTGCGGTCATCGCAGACTTTCTTCCATCGCTTAGCATAAGTGCATTTTCCTGCCGTCCCACCTGAATCTGACGGAGTGGTGTCAAAATCTTTTTCCGCGATTTCTGCGGTGCAAGCATCTTTAACCCATCTGCTGTAGGAAGTTCGAGATTTGCACTCATACGGTCCACAAGCCATCCTGTTTTTTCGATCAAAAGCGGATCTGCCCCCGGAATCGCCTTCACATGAATATAGCCGTTAAATTTATATTTTTTTCGCAGCAGATATACCACCTGATACATCTGCTCCATCGTATAATCGGGATTTTTCTGTATCCCGGAACTTAAAAACAAACCTTCGATATAATTCCTCCGATAAAAAGAAATCGTAAGTTCTGCAATTTCTTCCGGCGTAAAGGATGCCCGTGGAATATCATTGGAGCAGCGATTCTGGCAGTATTTGCAGTCATAAACGCACTCATTTGTCTGTAAAATTTTGAGCAGGGAAATACATCTTCCATCCGCCGCAAAACAATGGCAGATTCCCCCGGCAACTGCATTTCCCATCATCCCCTTTTTTCCTTTTCGACTTGACCCGCTCGAAGTACAGGCAACATCATACTTCGCTGCATCCGCTAAAATCTCCAGTTTTTGAAAAACATCTGCCAACAGATCCATAAAAAAGCCCCCTTGCACTATCGAACGTTTGTTTTGTGTTAGTATAGCACATATGTTCGGTAAATGCAAGAGGGAAAATAATTTTTTTGATCCTGAATCGTTACCTTTTTTTAATCCGTCTGCTGAGCATCGGGATAGATTCTCTCCATCCGGGCATCATCAAAATGCTCATCCATCGACTGCTGCCAACCGCTTTGTGCCGGGATTCCGTGCGCCCTTTGATCGTGACGGACAAGTGCCATACAGGTTACAGTCACATTGACGCACATAAATACGATAAGTACCCACGTCACGGCCTTTCCGAGCTTAATCGGAATTTTTTCAATGGCAGCGGAAATCCGCACATAAATAATTTTAAACCAGACTACGGAAGCAATGCCCCAAAACAGGCAGTACAGCAGATTTATACGACCGCCAAGGTTAAACGGCATATTGCTATAGTCCCAGAACACCTTGCCGAATACAATTTCTGTAAATACGCTGCAAAGATATTCATACGCACCCCCGAGAAATACACCAAGTGTAAAGAGAAATCCGTCGCTTCGGTCTTTGTAGCGGACAAACATTGCCGTAATCACTGCGATGGCAAGTCCCCATACGATGCTGAATGGTCCCCAGACGACACTGCTTCGGCTCATCCACACACCGGCTTTCAGGCGACAGAAAATTGTCTCCACAATGTCTCCCAAAAAGGAACCGATAAAAAACAATAAAACAACTTTATAAAATCCGCAGCCATACGCAAATACGTCTGTCCGCTTTTCAACCTTTTCTACTTTTTCAGATTTTGGATACGCTTTGCGGATACGTTTGGTCATGCGCATGGTAATCCAATGGCGCAGACGTTTGCTCATTTCCGTAAATTTTCCATCAGCCTCTTTGACAAGCTCGACGCCTTCGCCTTTGTAAAAAATTGGGATCAGCGAAAAAAGTACATCTGCCAAAAGCAGTCCGGCTATTACCCAAAGGATCACGCGCATCACCACAAGCGGACACACTCGGAACAAGTCAAGCAGCAGCCGGTTTCCTACTGTTACCGCAAAAAAGCCGAGAGCACCCCACAAAATGGATGCAGGAAGGCAAACGTAACCTCCAAGGTTCCATTTTACATCCGAATAATTCCACCATCGTTCATGATATATTTTTTCAATCAAATGTCCGGCAGTCCATTCTACCACTGTAGCATAGACCGCTGAGAACAAAAATAAGGCTACTCCAGTCAATTCCTGCACAGTAATCGTAATCAATACCGCACTGATTCCGTAAATGATACAAAATGGTCCGTTAATCAGACCGCGGTTTGTAATTCGTCGCTGACGCAGTGTCGCCACCACAGTCTCCAATATCCATCCGGCGAAGGAGTAGCATAAAAACAGCCATAAAATCTGATATCCTGTCATTGTGTCTTTGGTTCCTTTCTGTTCGTTGCATTTTCTTAAAGTAAGTGTATCATGTTTTGAGGGTTTTGGCAATTTTGATCTGAGTGGCGATTTGCAACGTTTGGGGCATACGATATGTGTGGTTTCTTTGATTCACTCGCCGTTTTCACGCCGACAGACCACACTCTAGCGACAGTCCCTTTGACCCACGCAACATTTTCGCGCCGACAGACCACACTCTAGCGACAGGCCTCTTGACCCACGCAACAAACTTGTCCCGACAGACCACATCCGCCGCCAATTCCTTTGACTCACTCGCCAATCTTGTCCCGACAGACCACACTCCGCCAACAGGCCTCTTGACCCACTCGCCATACTTGTCCCGACAGACCACACTCCGCCAACAATCCTCTTGACCCACTCGCCATACTTGACCCGACAGACCAAACTCCGCCAACAATTCTCTTGACCTACTCGCCATACTTGACCCGACAGACCAAACTCTGCCGACAATTCCTTTGACCCACTCGCCCTTTTCACGCCGACAGACCACACTCCGCCAACAGGCCTCTTGACCCACGCAACAAACTTGCCCCGACAGACCACATACCAGCGACAGGCCTCTTGACCCACTCGCCAAACTTGCGCCGACAGACCACACGCCGCCGACAATTCCCTTGACCCACTCGCCAAACTTGCGCCGACAGACCACACCCGCCAACAGACCTCTTGACCCACTCGCCGTTTTCACGCCGACAGACCACACCCATCGCCAAAATAAACACTAAAAGCCCCCAAAACACAGTCTCAACTCTTCTGCGCCATCTGCAGGCGGTAATATTCGCCCCGTTTCGCCATCAGTTCCTCGTGATTTCCACGTTCCACGATGCCGCCTTTGTCAACGTACAAAATTTCGTCCGCATTTTTAATCGTCGAAAGACGATGCGCGATAATAAACGAAGTTCTTCCTTCCAGAAGGCGGTTTAATCCCTTTTGCAGAAGGATTTCCGTCTCGGTATCGATGCTCGATGTCGCCTCATCCATGATGAGAATGTTCGGACACGCAAGAAGTGCTCTCGCAAAGGAGATCAACTGGCGCTGTCCGGCGGAAAGACGGCTTCCCCGTTCATTTACGGCCGTCTGGTAACCATTTTCCATTTCCATGATAAAATCATGCGCGCAGACCACTTTCGCCGCCTCGATCACTTCCTCATCCGTTGCGTCCTGATTGCCATAGCGGATATTGTCCATAATGGTTCCGGAAAAGATAAAACTATCCTGCATCATAATTCCCATCTGGCTTCGAAGACTTTTCAAGGTCACGCCGCTGATGTCGATGCCATCGATCAGCACTTTTCCGCTATCCACATCGTAAAAACGACTGATAAGATTCACAATCGTCGACTTTCCGGCTCCTGTCGGTCCGACGATCGCGATACATTTTCCCGGCTCCGCCTTCAGATTTACATGCTGAAGAATCTCGACTCCCGGTTCGTAACTAAAAGTAACATCCTGAAACTCGACTTCTCCATGGATCGGAGGCATCGGGACCGCGTCTTCACGGTCTTTGACATCGACCGGCTCATCAATTGTCTCAAAAATTCTCTCCAGATACGAAATCGCCGTGAGGAGCGAATTGTAAAAAGATGCCAGCGTATTGATCGGGTTCCAGAAGCGGCTGATATATGCGGTAAATGCTACCAACACACCGACCGTAATACCGGAATCCGGCTGAAACATCCATTGGATTCCAAGTACGTAGATAAACGCTGTCGTGATATTGGAAATAATATCCACCATCGGTGACATCAGGAAATTGTAACGTACTGCGCGCATCCACGCTTTTCGATAACTTCGTGACAGCCCATTAAAAATGTCAATATTTTCCTCTTCTCGTACAAACGACTGCGTCACGCGCACACCATTGATACTCTCGGCGATGTAGGCATTCAGGTTGGACTGCTTATTGGACTGGATCTGCCAGGATTTATGCTGTTTGCGCTTAATTAACACCACAACAAACACAAGCACCGGCAGTCCGCACATACAAAGCAGCGTAAGTTTCCCATTGATCGCAATCATAAAACCTACGATAAAAAACAAGTTGCAGAGATCCGTAATCGTATTGATGATACCATTTGACAGCAGATCGCTCAGATTATTTACATAATTTACCACTCGAACCTGGATTTTTCCATGCGGTCTTTCATCGTAATACGAAAATGGTAATTCCTGTAAATGGTTAAAAATATCGCTTCGTATCTCATGCACGATATTCTGCCCGATACGGCTCATATAACGGATTTTCAGTTTTAAGCTGATCATGCCGTACACCGTTATCAGAAGGATTGCCGCAACGTAACCTAAAATCGGCTTCATTCCAGCCATTCCCATCGGAATACAGTCGTCCATCACTTTCATAAAAAATGTCGGAATCAACATCGAAAGTCCGGAGGAACTTAGCATAAATACAGCAATCAGCGCAATCTGGGTGCGATAAGGTTTCACATAATGAAACAGGCGCTTTACCTGATTGATATCAAATTTTTCATCGTAAATTTCATCCTCAGAAAACGTATTTCGCTTCGCCATTTTTTATCCCTCCATTCCATTTTGATGTTTGTAAACGGTTGCATAATAGCCATTCTGCTTCAAAAGGCTCTCGTGATTACCGCGCTCGACGATCCGCCCTTCGTCCATAACAAAGATCACATCGGCATCTTTAATCGAAGAAATGCGGTAAGCAATGACAAACACGGTATGTTTTCTGCCAAGTTTTTTCAGCTGTTCCTGAATATAACTTTCCGTCTCCATATCGACGGCAGAAGTCGTATCATCGAGGATCAGAATGGATGGCTTTTTCAAAAGCGCTCTCGCAAGAGAAATACGCTGCTTCTGTCCGCCGCTCAGTCCTACTCCGCGCTCGCCAACAATCGTTTGATAGCCGTCCGGCATCGCCTTGATAAACAAATTCGCATCCGACATAACCGCTGCCTCTTTGACCTCTTCAAAAGTGCAGTCCGGCTTTCCGTAGGCAATATTTCCCTCAATCGTATCGGAAAACAAAAAGACATCCTGCATCGCCATACCGATATTGTCGCGCAGATCATGCAAATCCCAATTTTTTACATCAATTCCATCGACCAGAACTTCTCCTTCCGTCACATCGTAAAAACGACAAAGAAGGTTCATGATCGTCGATTTTCCGGCTCCTGTGGAACCAAGGATCCCTACGGTCTGGCCTTTTTCCACCGAAAAACTGATATTGTGGATAATGTCCTCGCCTTCCACTTCATAAGAAACGTTGCGGAACTCGATATTTCCCTGCATTTCCTTGCGCTTAATGCCCTTTTTCGGCTTCTTAACGTCAGGTTCTTTGGAATACGTGTCGTAGATTTTTTCCACCGAGGTGATAAAACGCTGTACGTCATTAACCCACCAACCCGCGAAACGAAGCGGATTGGAGAGCATCCACAGATACCCGTTGACTGTGACAAGATTTCCCAATGTCATCTCGCCGCAGATCACCTGGTATCCGCCATACAAAATAAGTACGACCATCAAAAGATTGGAAAGCAGCTCAAAAATCGGTACAAAACGACACCAGATCGAAGCGGCGCCAAGCTCTGCCTCGCGATATTTATCGTTTTCTTTTTCAAATTTTTCTTTCTCGTATTCTTCTTTTGCAAATGCCTTTACCACGCGGTTTCCGCTGATATTTTCCTGCACAAAGGCATTGAGGCTGGAAAAACTCTGGCGGCATTCGTGAAATCTCGGCTTTACATGTTTCGACTGTAAATATGTGGTAAATAAGCAGAATGGCAACACCGCCATCATACACAATGCCAGTTTCACATTTACCATAAATATCATCACAAGCGCAAAAATAAACATCAGTATATTTTCATATACCGTGTAAATGACAAAGGCGACAAAATGCCGGATTGCGTCCATATCTCCGGTCTGGCGGCTCATCAGATCCCCCGTCCGGTTGCGGTTGTAAAAGGCAAAATCTTCCTGCAGCAATTTGCGGTACACCGCGTCACGCATGCGGTAAAGCACCCCCTGCGAACAGGTTTCAAACATCATCTGTGTGGCATAACGAAGGATCGCACGCACTGCCGTCACTGCGAGCATAATGCCAATCAGTTTCGGCAAAAGGTCGTACGCACCTCCTTGAATCACATCATCAACGATCATTCCGGAAATGTACGGATTTACGATCGCGCATGCGACAATGACCGTCATCAGCACGAGTCCGATCACAATCGCCAGTCGGTATTTTTTCAAAAATCCGGAAAACCATTTTAATGGTGTCATAGTGTCTCTCCTCTCTATCGGGAAGTCACTTTCTGCGAAAGCACTTTCTCGTAATCATAGCCCGCATCCTGACTGCATTCCACCGGGCGCAATTCGAACGCAAGGATTCCATTTTTTTCCAATGTGACAGGCAGGGTCAACCTACCTTCTGCTGCCTCAACCTGCCGCGTCGCCACAAAAGGATGTGCTGCCTCGCGAAGCAGCGCATTTTCCCCGCGCGTCGGATTCGCCGGCTCGCCGAGGTCATGCCAGACTTTCAGCGGATTTCCATGTGTTTCATCCACAAGTCTTGTCACTGCACAATATTTTCCATTTTCTACCATATCAATATTAATGTCAAGTTCCAATGTGCCGCCGTTTCCGTCATTATCCGGGTTCCAGACCACGCCATAATACGAACCGTCTTCTCTTTTTACGACGAGCATTTCCTCCGAGCGGTGCATGCAGACGCCGTCCAAGCCCTTATAAAAAGCAAATGTCCAAAATGTCGGCTTCGGAATGCAGCCGTTGGCAACCAGACCGAATCCTCCGTGAAATGGCGTAAACGGCACGCCCCATTCCTCAAACACGTCGCCAAACGTCCAATACGAATACGACGCATGGCAGTCGCCCAGCCTTGACAACATGTGCGCGACATAAGCCGCATTGTAACACGTATCGTGCACCGGCGCATTTGGCACATACGAGGTATTAAACTCGGTAATATGAATCTCTTTTCCGGCAAATTCTTCGTAGTTATCCACAATTTCTCTGGACTTTTCCAACACCTCAAATGCCTCTTCCGGCTGATGCAATGCAACATAACTGTAATGTCCGCATTTTTCCGGCACTTCGCTGGTATAATGATGTCTCGTCACAAAGTCTAGCGGCAGTTTCTTTTCCTTGACAAATTCAAGAAAATCGGTCAGCCATGCCACATCATCGACACCACAGATTGCCGGTCCTCCGACACGCAGCGACGCATTGACTTCTTTCACCGCCTTCACGCTGACTTCATAAAGATGGAAATATTCCGCTTTGTCCGCATTTTTCCAAAATACCGCAAGGTTCGGCTCATTCCACACTTCAATCGGCCATGTCAACACTTCCTCTTCCCCATAACGACGGATCAAATGACGAAGCGTGTTCTGCACAAGTCTGGTCCATTTGTCATAATCTGCCGGCGGCGTGATATTTCCCTTCCAATAAAATACCGTTTCTTCGCCACTTGCCATCTTTTCCGGCATAAATCCCAGCTCGATAAACGGCTTCAGATTAAGATCCCGGTACGCATCCATCACCTGATCAAGGTACGTAAAATTATACTCCTCGACGATACTTCCGTCCGCCTCTTCGCGCTCCTGATAAATTGCCATATCTTTACAAAACAATCCATGCCCGCGGATATAATCAAACCCAATCTCCTTTTGCACAAGGGCAAGCTGATCCAGATATTCTTTATGTAATGCCAGATCCATACGCCCTGTGCCAATACAGGAAAATGTATTATTGGTAAAATTTACTACTTTATTTGTATTTATATCTATCTTTTTCATGATTCTTCTCCTCCATAAAAACATTGCAGTTTTGCGATAAAATCTTCTACTATAAAACGCGGATCAATCGACGTATACACGCGGATTTTCGGCCTTCCGCTCTCAAAACGGTTGGTCGTATCTTCGTTGATGACCGGCGCTTCCGTCTCGTGATATTTTCCGCAAAATTCATCCATGACAACACCTACCGCCGGCGAATCACCCAATGTCCAGCTCTCCCCTGGCGTCCATCCGGCGCGCTCCGACCGGTTATAAGTCTCCATTTGCTCAAACAAATGCTTCCCAATCTCACCACACGGTGCGATCCGCATCTGAATCTCGGCGAGACTGATGCGCATACTGCCATACACATCGTTTGGAATCTGCCAAAACCGAACCCCGCTTCCCAGCACAAGATTCGCTGCTTCGATATCATTTCCTGCATTGAATTCCCGCACTTCGCCGGTGCTGTGCTCGTGGCTCTGTCCCCCGATCCACACAACCGTCATACGCGGAACAATGTCCGGGCACGCCTGTATCGCCGATGCAATATTCGTAATCGCCCCAATGCAGAGAACATACAGCGGTTTGTCATCTTCCCGCAATGCCTCGCGGATCAAAAATGACGAAGCCTCCGAAATCTCCCCGGTTCCTTTTTCTGACAATTTTCCGATTTCTCCCATAAGAACCGGAACTTCTTTTTTCATCGCCTTCACGACTCTCTGAATCTCTTCAAAACTCTGCTTCATACTTCCTTCGCAGTTAAAATGTTCCGCAAAAATTGCCTTCACAATAAACTTATCGCACAGTAACGCATGTGCGATCGCAAACGGATCATCCGCCTCGCACGCCGCATCGCTGTCCACGATAACACGGACTTTTTTATCATCCGGAACCTGATATTTCAATGGCATAAAACCGCCTCCTTCGCCTGTCTTTGTATAGTATACAAAAAACGAACGGAAAAGAAATGGATTTTCTTGTCCGTTCACATGTATTATTCTGCAAAAGGGAAATGTATGGGCGGGGAATTTCGGAATAGTTCTATGAACCCCGGAATTTCCCTTACCCCTTTCTATTCCGATACTTCAATGGTGACATCCCATATGTCTTTTTAAACAATTTACTAAAATGATACGCATCGTCGTACCCCACTTTTTCCGCGATCTCCGCGACGCCAAAATCCTCCTTCTGTTCCAGCAGTTCTTTGGCATGCTCCAGTCGCACGCGGATCAGATAATGAATCGGCGATTCTCCTATTTCCGACTTAAATATCTTGGAAATATAATACGGACTCAGATACATATTTTCCGCAATCTGATCCAGCGAAATCTTCTCCGCATAATGTTCATCGAGATAATCTGCGATCTGAGCAGCGACGTATTTTTTTCCGGTAGACTCGAATTCACGGCCTTTCATGGCTGGAACCGGTTCTATTTCTTCGCGCACGATATGCAGCAGAAGCTGTGTTAAATACGCCTTCAGCATAAAATAACTTCCCGGTTTTCTCTCAGTATTTTCCTTTTCCATTTTCTCACAAAGTTGGAAAATTTCACGCCTCGTTTTCCCGGAAGTATGCAGCACATTGCTACCGTCCTTCAGCTCAATCTGATTTTCGCGCATATTGCAAAACGATACATCCGTAAGTCCGACAAAATATTCCAGCCGGCCTTCTTCACCTTCACGGATAATGCTCTCGTGGCCGATTCCCGGATTGAAGATCAGAACATCTCCCTGTTTGACCGGCACATATTCATCATTTAGATGATAAATACCTTTCCCTTTTAGTATAATTCCGATCTCAATAAAATCGTGCTTATGATAATTATTTTCGCTCTCTTTCCGGTCAACCTGACAAGAAAAGAGAAATGTCGGATTCAAATCCTGATTGACAATGTCAAATTGTATGTTGTCCATAATGCTCCTTTTTTCGTAAAATATGCATTTGTTCAAAACTTTTCAGTCATACATCGTTCCCAGTCCATGATCTGTCTCAAATTTTGTCCGGCAGAACCGGTCTCTCGTCGTATTGATGGCGACCGCTGTCACAAGTCCATCCGGCTTATTATCATTGATAAGGATTCGCTCGCCCTGCCCGGCTCCAAAAATAATATGGTCATAGCGGACATGGTTTTCTTTCAAGAACTGCAACGTGTGACGTTTTTCCCACTCGCCGCGTGCCGTCAGAAAGATAATGATATCATTCGGCGGAATGCTCGCAAGAAATTCTTCCGCTCCCGGAAGAAATTGGTCTTTTCCAAGAATATACGGTCCATCATGTACCACAATAGTTCCATCAAGATCTAAGATCCAGGTCTTTTGCATTGGCGATAATTGTACTTTTTCCGGTTCCAGCATCGCTCTCTTCCTTTCTCTATTTATTCCAAAAAATCATCCGGATTAAACTCTTCCAATGTCTGCTTCTTTTTTTCTGCATTTGCAAGGCCGGCGAGTTTTGTATTCTGCATAAATTTTTCCGTATTAAACATCACAAGCACATCTGTGATATCCTCGTATTTGTCAAGAATCTGGCCGATTGGAAGTTTCCCATAACGATAATCGATCAGGATAATTCGGTCATAATTTTCTGTCAAAAACGGGACAAAACAATTGGCAAAGGAATCCTTGATCAGAAGCAGTGTTTTTCCGGTTTTTGCCTTTGTCGTTATCTCTATCTGAAAGGTATTCTTGGATAAAAATACATTGTAGCGGTTAAATCCTTCTTTTGCCTCTTTGGGAAAATACAACGTGTCTGCTTCTACATCGCCGTCATCCATATTGACGTGAACGGCCTCCTGCGATGCATTTTTAAAAAGTGTAACCTGATCTTTTGGGACATTTACATGTACTTTATTATATGTCGTTCCGTAAAAATCATCGAATACCGTTTCCTGCGTATACTCCGTAATTGGCTTCGCGGCTGCCTGTCCGCTCTTTTCTGCCCATTCTTTGTACGCATAATAAGCACCGAGCGTCGTCCAATGGTGGTCGGTCCGATAATAGATATATTCATTCTGGTGGCTTTGCATAGCATCTTTCAGATAAATCATCCGTTCCGGATGTGACAGAGATTTTTGCAATGCATCTAACACCCCGGTATGCTCGGAAACCTGCGAATATGCCGGCAAATATTTCGAAAGAGCAAGTGTCTTCGACGGAATCATCAGACAGCTTACCTGCTTCTCGCCAAACATTTCACACATATCATTCAGAAAGGAAGACAACGTTTTTACATTTTCTTCCACTTGCTCTTTATCATACTCATTTTCGTCGTCTTTTTCTAAAAGATAACCTTCTTTTCCCAGATAAACATTGTTGATATCCCTTTTTCCCATTTGTTTTTGGAGGGTTACCGCCAGATCCACCCATCGATCCCGCAGGAAAAACTGGTCGCTCAGATAAGCTTCGTATTTTTCCTGATATTTTCCCTGTAAAAACTGCTCTTTGGTAAGCTGCGGTTTCTGTTCCAAATTTCTATTTTCCAAATCGGAATACGCTTTTTTCGGTAAAACCGCCGTAATGACTGCGCCCCCAAACAGCATAACACAAAAGACAATAATCGACAATATTTTTATCTTTTTCACTTTGCCACCTCCTTAAAACCGAAAATACAAAAACGGATTGTAAGACGAATTCACAAGCAATGCGACGCAGGCAATAAACAATACGATAGTAAATAGAATTGCTGCAATCTCTCTACGTGCCGTATCTTCGTGGAAAGCTCTGCAAATTAGAAACCGTTTTACAACGGACAGCGATCCGATGACGGCAATGACAAGCAAAGCCGCATGGGATACCAGAAGATACATCGTCTGCTGATTCACAACTCCCGCTCCGGTCCGGAAAAACATCGCACGCATATAATTCGCGCTGTCCGCCATGTCCTGCCACGAAAACAAACTCCATCCAATCATGACAAATAACATCGTATAAATATGTCCAAACGCCGCAGGTAATTTATCTAACACCTTTTTTAATACAAATTTCTCAAGCACAAGAAGCACGCCATAGTACACTCCCCACAATATGAAATTATAGTATGCGCCATGCCACAATCCGGTTAAAAACCACACGATTGCCAGATTTAATATCTGACGTCCGACACCATGGCGGTTTCCTCCCAGCGGAATATACACATATTCCCGGAACCACGTCCCCAGCGAAATATGCCAGCGCCGCCAGAATTCCGTAATGCTTTTTGATTCATATGGATAATTGAAGTTTTCCGGAAAGGTAAAACCGAACATTACGCCCAAACCGATTGCCATATCCGAATATCCCGAAAAATCAAAATAAATCTGCAATGTAAACGCCACTACACCAAGCCATGCCATCGCAGTCGTCAACTCGCTGTCCGGCATCGCCGCAATCTGGCTCCAAAGGGCCCCCACTTGATTCGCGATCAGCACTTTCTTTCCGAGTCCCACCATAAATCGAAGGATTCCTTTACTAAACTGCGAAATCGTCTCTTTTCGATGATCCAATTGTTCTGCGACATCCTTAAAACGGACGATCGGCCCCGCGATCAGCTGTGGAAACAGCGCAACATAGGCTCCAAACGTAATAAAATTCTTTTGCATCAAATACATACTGCATTGTCTTTACTTTCTTTCTGGCTGCGGAAGAAAGTGCGCCAAAATCCAATGCACTTTTCGACGCATATTTCAAATTTGCACTGCCGCCTGTCGCCTTTAATGCCGCAGAGCAGAGTGACTTGCAATTTGCCTTTGGTTTTGCCTGCGCCGGCTCTGCCGCCACCAGTCCGATCAAAAGTGTCATTGCCAATATAATACAAATTATTTTTCTGAATTTCGTCATTTTTCAATCTCCTTTTACTGATCCAATGATTTATCATATTTCCCAATTACCGTTCCAAATTTAGCATACGCAGGCGGCTTCCAATGATAACCATCGCCTGTCGCATATCCGGCTTTCAAAAATCCACCGGAGTCTTTTAAAAAGTCTGTATAATCGAGATATTTCAATCCCATTTTTTTCGCAAGTTTTTTCAGACGCCGATTAAAAATAGGAATTTGTTTCATGCCCGGATGCCTGGCCTTTTCGGCTCTTGTGACAGGTGAAACAGCGCACAATACAATATCCGTATTCGGATCTGCCTGCCGAATCGCTTCGATCATATCTTTGTATTCCGAGATCATCTGCGATGCCGGCCGATAATGAATTTCGTTCATTCCAAGCATCATATAAACACGGTACGGATTCTCCGCAATCAGCTTCTGCAGTCCCGTTCTTCCCTTAAAAATCCTTTTGGTATGGAACGTCACGGTATTCAGGCCACGGTAAGCAACTACTTTTTTCTTTGCGTCCAGATGCATCGTCGGAAATCCGCCCTCATAAGCAATGCCCTCGCAGATGGAATCTCCGGCAAATACTACCTTCCGCTGATACTTTTTCATCGTCATTTTCTTTTTTGCCGAAGGCTGGCTGTCCGATGACGATTCTTTTTTTGTTTTGCCCGCCGTCACATAAAATGAATACGTTTTCTTATTCTTCAGTTTTTTCACAAGAAAATGATCGTTCTGTGTCGTCCCTGCGAGTTTGTATTTTCTATTTTTTTCCAATTTATAGTAGACGTGATAATATTCTGCCTGCTTCGTCTGCTTCCAGGAAACCTTGACAGCGGTCGTCGAATACCGCACAGCCTTAACTTTGGTAACTTTTTTCAATGGTTTCACACGAGGAACCGGCGCCAGTGTTACCGGTGGTGCTGTCGGCGCCGGTGTGACAACTGTCGGCACTGCACTAACTTCCGGCATAACCTGCGGAGCTGCACTTTCAATCGGGGGAACCGTTTCCGGTGTCCCTTCCGCTTTCACCGAAGTCTCTGCAAATATTCCGCACGCAAATACTGCAACACCCATAATCAAGGCGTTGCAGCAATATCTTATCGTTGCTTTTTTCATCTTGATCCTTCTTTCATCTTTCCTTCATATACACTAACGAATTTAGTATATAGTTTTTGACGAAAAAAGTCAAGATTTGTCGGCGGAATTAGCAGTTAAGATCATCCCTCATGCAGTGATATTTCTTCAAACCCTCCGTTGCCAAGTTTTACATCAAAACTGGCTTTTTCCCCGGCTGCACTTTGTACCGTAACAACTTTATGCGAACTCACCGCTTTCGCGGGTTCTTCGATATCCAGGTAGATCCAGGCCTTCTTTCCGTTGTCCATCTCCCTATCTTCCACGATGATCAAATGTCCAAGATTGATCTTGCGGTAATCCTCAAGCGACATATTAATTCCCTTCTGCCAGACACCACCAAGCGAATCTGCTGTCTTTTGGAGTTTTGTCAGAAAGTCCTCGGACATTTTTTCTGCCTGTTGTGGCTCTGGTGTTAATTGACTGCGGATTCCCCAAATCTGGTCCTCCACCGACTCTGTTTTGTCAATTTCCAAAGTCCATGTCCGCGACTGTTTTTCTCCATTTTCACCATTGCAATCTATGTCAATCACCTTTACCGTATGATCCTTATCTCCCTGTGTCTCAGATTCGTATGCCGAATCTTTGTCGTGATACGACATTCTGAAATCGCCATTCTCTTTTACTTCGTTTTCCACGTGCTTTTTCTCGCCATTCACATAATATTCCGCTTTGTATTTATGCCCGGCAGAATTGAAAATGTAGCCATTGGATGCTGCATAACCAACTCCTCCAAGCCCAACTGCACAAATGGCAAATAGAATTACCGCTGCACGGCGCAAGTTGTGTTTGCTGCCATTTTTTTCCACATTCGGCAGGTCAAACAATTTTTGTTTTGCCTCTTCCGACATCTTAATTTCCGGATAATTTTTCTTAAATAAATCTCTTTCTCTCATAAGTCATTCCTCCCTCGAGTTTTTCTTTTAACATTTTTCTCGCCCTCATCAGGCGGGTCTGAATTGTAGAAACATTCATCTTTAATATATCCGCGATCTCTTTAACGGAGTAATCTTCATAATAGTATAAATCGATCAAAACCCGGTATTTTGCCGGCAGTTCCATCACCGCATCATACAGATCACTCGGTTCTTCCATACTCGTTTGTGTACTGCATTCAATCTGTTCCATCGGCTGTACCCTGCTCTTCCAGACCGAACGGAATAACGTATGACATTCATTTACCGTCACCCGGATAAGCCAGCTTTTCTTGTGTTCCTCAGAAGTAAACGGCTTTTTATGCTGAAATAATTTGATAAATACATTTTGCACCATATCTTCCGCATCCATTTGATTTCCACAAGCATGCAGCGCAACTCGGTATATGAGATCCGAATACTCATTTACGCTTTGGATATATTCGTTATTGTCCAAATCTGTTTCCCCTTTCTGTTGTATTTGAAAAGCCTTTCACTTATTACACGCTTTTAACTATAAAAATATCTCATATGTGTACAAAAAAGAAGAGGTTTTGTCCCTATTTGGTTCAACCTCTTCTCTCTCTTTCATAAATTCGAAATCGTTGCCGTTATCGGATAAAGTTGTCAATCAGTCTCGTCTTTCCAATGTATACAGCGACCGCACAAAGCACTTGTCCGCTGACAGTTTCTACCGGTTTCAGTGTATTCCAGTCTACTAATTCGACATAATCAATCTTCGCCAATGGCTCATTTTCGATAACCTTGCGAATCTCTGCCACTACTTTTGCTGCGTTTTTTTCGCCGGATCTGAGAAGTTCTTCTCCCGCTGTCAAGCCTTTGTGGAGTACCGTTGCGGCCGTTCTTTCTTCTGCACTCAGATAGGTGTTTCTGGAACTTTTTGCCAGTCCGTCTGCCTCACGCACGATCGGGCAGCCGACGATCTCAATGTCAAAATTCAGGTCGCGCACCATGCGGCGGATAACTGCTAACTGCTGGGCATCTTTCTGTCCAAAATAGGCGCGGTCCGGCGCAACAATATGGAACAATTTGGAAACCACCGTACATACTCCGCGGAAATGTGTCGGTCTTGTCTTTCCGCAAAGTCCCTTGGTCAGATCGTCCATATCCACATAGGTGCAGAAATCATCAAAGTACATTTCGCTGTCTTCCGGATGGAAAATGACATTTGCGCCGGCCTTCTCACAAAGCTCAGCATCGCGGTCAAGATCTCTTGGATAACTTGCCAGATCCTCTGTCGGTCCAAACTGGATCGGATTGACAAATACGCTGACAACCACGCGGTCATTTTCAGCAACCGCCTTATCGATCAAACTTTTATGTCCTTCGTGAAGGTAGCCCATCGTAGGTACAAGTCCTATACTAAGTCCCTCTTTTCTCCACTCTTTTACCTGTTTTCTTACTCCGTCTACTGTTGTTATAATTTCCATTTTTCTTCCTCCAATTTGGTTCGGTAACCAGTTAATTTTTTAAGCAGCCGATTGGCACGATGTAAATACCATCCTGTCTGCGGTATGCATAATCACCAACTCCTATGACAATCATCATAAATGCCGGTGCCTTCATTTTTGTAGTGTCTATTTTCTCAGCCAACGCCTTCAAATTTTTTGCGCCTTCTTCTATCAATTTATCTCCACCAAGTTTTATTTCTGCCAATCCGTATGTGCCATTTTTTAAATGGATCACGGTATCACATTCCAGACCACTTTTATCACGATAATGCAGCACTTGACCACCTAATGCATCTGCATATACACGCAAATCCCGAACACAGAGTGTTTCAAACAGCAGACCGAACGTGTTTAAATCATTGAGCAAATCGTTTGGTCCTACGCCCAATGCTGCTGTCGCAATGGATGAATCAGCATAATATCGGGTATCTGAACTTCGTATCGCTGTTTTTGACCTAAGATTCGGATTCCACGAAGGCATATCTTCTATCACAAAAATTTTCTTCAGTGCATTCACATAAGATAGAACCGTATCTTCGCTAATCGTCTCTGTTTCATTGGCAAATATATCATCACGCAATGCAGTCCCTGTTATCTGCGCTCCTTGATATCTCGCATAAGAACGCATCAACCGCTTTACTCGCTCTGGATTTTTATTTACACCATCTGCCCGGTTTATATCTGATTTCACCACCGCATCAAAATAATCCTCCGCCTGTGACAATGCTGCCTTGCGTTTCATCCCGATTGCATGTGGCCAGCCGCCTCGACAGATAAGGAACGCCAATGAATCAATATCATGTGCATTACTTCCGGATATTTTATCCGGGGAATCAAACAAGTCTTCTAAACTTACTTCCCCTGAAGATTCCTGCGACTCATATAATGACATCGTACGCATCGTCAGCCAAGTAAATCTTCCGGCTCCCGAATGAGTAATCTCTTTCGTTTCTACCGGAACCGCTGATCCAGTCAAAATAAACTGCCCTTCTTCGCCTCTGCAATCCACTTCATAGCGAACAGCATCCCATATTTTGGGGGCAATCTGCCATTCATCGATCAATCGCGGCGTAACACCTTGTAATAAACGGCTCGGATCTATTTCTGACATTTTCAGATTACTTTCTCTTTTCGAAGGTTCGTCCATACGAAGAACACTATTGACCACCTGCAATGCTGTTGTCGTTTTTCCGCACCATTTTGGTCCCTCGATAAGAATCGCCCCCTTGGCTTCCAATTTATCTTTTAAAATCTCATCAACAATTCTTGCTCTATACTCTCTCACAATCATTCACCTCGTATATAGCATACCTCTTTTTCGGCGTGTTGGCAAGATTTTTTTCGGCGTATTGGCAAAAATTTTTTCGGCGTGTTGGCAAGATTTTTTTCGGCGTGTTGGCATCACAATTCTTTTTCATAACACAAAAATGTCTGCTCATACAATTCGCATTCGCCGACGACATGAAAATGAAATGGTGCGTAAGACCGTATCGCCTTTTGGTTGGCTTTATTCACAAGAAAATGAATGCTCTTTTTCCCGCGTTTCCGCAGTTCGTCCATTCCGAAACGGATCATTTCGCGGGCAATGCCTCCATTTTGAAGATCAAGTCGCACCGCAAGCCGCGACAATTCAGCTCCCGGCTGTAATTCCGGGGTCCAGCAGGTGAGATTTTCGACATTTTCGTCCTGATCCACTGAAATTGCTGCCAAAATATCGCCGTTTCCATCTTTCATAATAAACAGCGACTCTCGGGAAAGGTCATCCGCAATGTTTTCCTCGCACGGATACCCGTCATCCCAGGCACAAAACGGCTCGCCAAGCTGGGATTTGTATAATTTCAAAATGCTTTCCACATCTTCTTTTTTGGCTTTACCAATATTTCTCATACGATCACCCCTCGCCACACATTTTCATCAATACAGTTTCTCAATGACACTATCGTCCACTTTGTACGTATTTTCTTCTGCCGGAAATATGCCGTCCTGCACTTCTTTGATGTAATTCTGAAATGCTTCCTTCATCACTTCGCCGATGTTCGCATAGCGTTTGACAAATTTTGGTGTAAAATCAGAGAACATTCCAAGCATATCCTGATACACGAGAACCTGTCCATCACAATCTTTTCCGGCTCCGATTCCAATAGTTGGGATATGAAGCTGCTCCGTGATAAGCGCTGCAATCTTCGCCGGCACACCTTCGATCACGACAGCAAATGCACCCGCTTCTTCCACTGCTTTCGCATCTTCCAGAAGTTTTTTTGCTGCTGCCTCGCTCTTTCCCTGCACCTTAAATCCACCAAACGCATTGATGGACTGTGGGGTCAGACCAATGTGTGCACACACCGGAATTCCGGCATCTACGATCGCTTTGATCTGCGGACACACTTCCACGCCGCCTTCCAGTTTGACCGCATCGCCGCGTCCTTCCTTCATCAGACGTCCGGCATTGACAAGGGCATCATAAACCGAAGTCTGGTAAGACATAAATGGCATATCAATGACAACCAGAGCATTTTTAGCCCCACGCGCTACCGCTGCGCCGTGATGGATCATGTCTTCCATCGTAACGGAAATCGTGTCCTCATATCCAAGGATCACATTTCCCAACGAATCACCGACCAATATGCTGTTTACGCCTGCTTCGTCGATCAATTTTGCCGTAGAATAATCATAAGCAGTCAACATTGTCAATTTTTCGCCATTCTCCTTTGCCTGCTGAAATGTTAATACTGTATTTTTCATGCTGTTTTCCTTCTTTCTATAATAGTGTCTCTAATTCCTCATAATTTTCATCCGGATTGCGCAATTTCGCAACTTCCAGAACCTTTTTCCCCACAAGCCGATACAACTGCGCGTCTTCTTCGCCGAGTGCCTGTAAATGTTTGGAAATGACTGACACGTCATTTCGCTCAATCGGTCCGGAAAGCGCCTGCGCCGGTCCTTTTTCAAGCAGCGCATGGATATTTCCGCGCACCAGAGGACCAAGCAGCAATTCGGCTTCTTCTTTCGCCATTCCGCAGTCTTCCATGCAGTCGAGTCCCATTTGATACAGCCCGATCATAAAATTGCTGACAAGCGAAGCGCTGCAATGATAAAGTACTTTCTTGTCCGAATCGATCTGCAGCACCCGGTTTCCCATTTGCTCAAAAAGCGGACGCATGACAGCAAGTGCTTTGTCGTCGCCTTCCATTGTAAATACTACGTCATTCAATTGTCGGTAACTTGTGGATTTGTCGCTGAACGCACACATAGGATGAATCGAGCAGGCAAACGCCTTTTTTTCGTCGATTCCTTGAAAAACCGCAGATGAATATGAGCCACTAAAATGGCAAATTATTTTGTCCTTTAAATCCTGTTTTTGCAACTCGTTCCATACATTTCCAATTTCCCGATCGGTCGTCGTAATGCACAGAATGTCACAACTTTCTGTCATTTCTTGTAAATTTTCAAATGCCTTCGTATCTGTGAAAGTCCCAGCAAATTCCGAGCTTTCGATATGTCGGCTAACGTACCCGGCAACCGGTCTGCCATGTTCTTTCAAATATTTTCCGATCGAACATCCGACTTTTCCCGCGCCGATAAAACCTATCTGCATGTCACCGCCTCCTTACTTCCGTGGTGTGGTGACGCATAATCATCTGATGCAGTTTCCTACGAATACCGCTCATCGTATAGAATAGCACATTGTGAGAGAAAATGCAAATAGATTGTTAAATTTTAAACAATTACATAAAAAATGATAAGGCGACACAAAACAACTTACCTCATTTCGTATCGCCTTATTTCCCTTCTATTTTACACGGTAACTTTCCACCGGTCCGAGATAAGATTTCTTCTTCTCACAGCCTTCTTTTGTAAATACAACTTTTTCCAGAACCACTGCCGGATCCAATGCGAAAATCGTCACTTCATTTTCGCCTTTCTGCAATTCCACCGTGCAGGCTGCTTTATGAATCTGGTCAAGGACACCGCGCTCCCAGCTGTGGCTGAGCCAAGGCACAAATCCTTCGTTCGGAATTGTATTTAATTCCTCTGTTTCTGCGTTGTTGACTTTATAAGCCACACACATTTTTCCTTGATAAACAACCGGATTGTTTGGTGCCGTAAAAAGTTCCATCTCGTATTTTCCTGCTGTCTTTGCATAAATGCGGTAGGTTACACTCGGTGCCTCTTCCGCCTTTTCAAAAGTGGCTGTCGAAGGCGTCACTTTCAAACTGCCAATGGTTTTTCCATAACCGTAAATATGCTGCCAATGTGCCTCTTCCGTCTTTTTCGCCTCCGCATAATCCATCGCTTCCACGCAGATACAGCCATCGTTTTCAATCAATGTATCCGGTTTCACATCGAAAAGATTCAAACATTCTGCATGCACTGCGATATCAACACGGGTTTCCTGCGTATTATTTTCCGATAATTCAGCAGTCTCTTCTGCATTGTCGGCATAGATACAAATAGAAGTATCAAATGTCTCAAACTCAGCGTCATTTGGCTGATAGCTAACCTGAAACTGCAGGATATCCTCTGTCTTTGCAGCGATTTCATAGGTGTTTTCCCCAACCTTTTTTGTGTCTATTTGTGCACCTATTTGGATGATTTGAATACGAGGATCACTCCAACGAATACGGAAGAAAAGTTCCCCTTCTCCACCATTTGCCACATCGATGCATTTGCTTGCTGCAATAGGAGACACCAGATTTATCGGCAATGTCGTTCTTCGCCAAGGATTGCCGCCGGTTGTTTTTTCTTCCTCCGAAATACTCACAAGAAGACGCGGTGCATTGACCGGATGCAGAATGTGGCAGTCCGGATACTGCCATTCTTCGTCGTTCCAACCGATGTAACCCACGTGAAATACCGACTGCATATGATTCCATTTTCCACCGAGCAATGTATGATATTCTTCTGTCAGCTTCTTATCCTTGTCTATGCATTCCTGAACTTTCGGCGCAAAACGATTTCCCAGTTTTTTCCTCTGTTTGACATAAAATTGGTTCAGCCCCGCATACAAATTCATTTTTAAAATATTTGCCGAAGCCATGACCGGATAATAAATCAACTCATAAAAGCAGTCCGCAAGCGGATCACCGGCAAGCTTCCCGCGGAGTTCCGTCACAATTTTTTCCACGCGGCCGGCACGCTCGATCATTCTCGCCGCCTCATTATAATGAACCGCATGATACGTATCGGCTTTGAGCACTTCCGGCCGGCACATACCATTCCAGCGTGTATATTCCTCCACTGCCTGCTCAAGTCCCTCGTACTTTTCTTCGGTAAATCCAAGGTTTTGCAGCCATTGTTTTGTATAATGCAGCGTCGTATTTGGCGCCGCACTTCCCCAGCTGTCAAAATCATAGGCAAGATCCAAAAAGTAGCTTAATGGCAATTCCTGATTTTTGATATCGCCGACGTTGACGATCCACGCATCGCGGACGCCGTATTCATAACACATTGTCATCTGTTCCCAAATTTTGGCAAGTGGTGTCGAGTTGATCCAAAGGTACGACACCGGGCCACCGTAATAATCAAAATGATAATACATACCAAAACCGCCCGGATGCTTGCGTTCTTCCTCATTTGGCAGAGTTCTCACATGCCCAAAATTGTCGTCGCAGAGCATCATAATATCATCACGAATAACATCCCAGTCTTTCAATCCCGGAGTATTTTCGTCCCCTTGGTAATAGTCCTCTACCTCTTTATAAATCGCCAGAAGCTGCGGATGTTTTGCCTCTACGCATTCTGCGATCAGTTTTTTCTGCTCCGTGATCGCCGATTTCAGCACATTGATATTATCTTCCAACGTCGCATCTTCCGGCATTAAATAGGAATCAAATTCTCCCCGCATCCCAATTGTAATAAGGCTTTCACAGTCTTTATTACGAAGAAGTCCGTCGCGCCAGAATTTGCTGATTCCCTCTGCATTTGACAGAAAACTCCACTCTGTTCCATACTCCGGATGTGTTTTTCGCAATGTCTGAAATTCTCCGCCGGAACGGCAGCACGGCTCATGGTGGGAAGCGCCCACGATCACTCCCATTTCGTCTGCAAGCAGCGCATTTTCAAAATGATCCATCGAAAAATCCGAACGCCACATCGCCGGCCAGATATAGTTACCCTTCAAGCGCAGCAACAATTCAAAAATATGCGCATAAAGCTCCGGTGTCGGTTTGGAACTTCCAAATTTTTCCTTCGCCCAGTTTCCGAAACAAGGCTGTTCATCGTTAATGAAAAATCCACGGTAGCGCACACTTGGCTCTTTGGAAATTGTCTCTATCTTTTGATCAAATACAATTTCTTCTCTCTTTTTGGGCACAGCATCTGCCCAAAACACCCACGGCGAGACACCGATTTTCTGAGAAATGTAAAACATTCCATATATTGCACCGCGCTTATCACTTCCCGCGATCACAAGTACATTTTTCCCTTGTTCCGGCATATTTTCAAGGCAGAAAATCCCATACACTTCTCTTTTGCCTCGAATTTGGCTCAGATCCACTTTTTTCTGCGTTTCCAATCCTGCCAATATTTTACTGTTATCACACGTCGCCACCAAGATGTGGTCTGACGCATTTTCCTGCCAGCCTTCTACGCACTCCGGCTGATGTCCGGTCACCTTTTCGATGTCACCGCAGAAAATCCGCGCCAATTTTTGCAATCCCGCAACCGCTTCTGCCTCCACGATCACCGGTGCTGTGTTTTCCTTTGCATATACATTCATTGTTATCATTCTTTCCTCCCTGTCGTTTCGCTGCCAACAAATAGTATTTCGCAATGCTTTATTGATTTAAGTGTAGCATTTTTCGGAACATTTGACAATTGCAAAAAGGCACTAGAAGTTGGTAGAAGTGGAGTGAGGCGATGCCTAAACACGTTTTATCATATAACAACGAAACGTTTCATCTAAAGTTTGCAAATATCGACGACTAATCGGCAAACGTATTTCTGTCGAAAGAATTGCTTGTTTTTGATAGGTTTTTTTATAGTATTTCAAGTTAATAATACTGTTTCGTGATATAGGACAAAATCCAAATTCCTTCAACTTCTCGTTCCAATCGGTAAGAGAATCTCGCGAAATATGAGAATCCCCATTTGTAGTATAAAAAATAGTATATTTATTCTCAGAATGCAGATACAGTATGTCCTGACAGGGTATAAAAACGCAATCATTAATAGCAATAGGGAAAAAATCCATTTGCAGATAAGCTGCTTTGGTCAAACAATGTTTGATAGAATTCAAATCAAGTGGTTTGGTTAAAAACGAAATAACATTACGTCCAAAAGCTTCCGGCATCATTTCTTCATGTGTTGTTGTAAAGACTATAAAGATTGATGGATTTGTTTTTTCTAGCAAAGTTTTTAATTCAATACCTGTTAATCCCTTCATTTCAATATCCAAAAAAAGCAAATGAAACTGGGAACTATCCGGAGCATTTAAAAAATCTTCACCACAAGAAAATAAAGAAATGTCAAAATAACCCAGTCGTTGACAAAAAGTTTGCAATTCATTTTGTTCTTCTATAACATCATCGCAGATTGCAATTTTCATAATAGTTCACCTCGTTATAAATTATATATTTCGGAGATAGCAAGTTGCTTTAAATATGTTTTTTTCACAAGTCAATTCCAAGTTACCGTTGTATTTTTTCACAATATCCCTTATATTTTTCAACCCAAATCCATGATTCTGAGAATCCATTTTAGTCGTGGGCAGAGTTTGAATTGTGTTATTTAAATAGGTACAGGTATTCTCTATAATGATAGACAAATATTCAGCATTAGCGTATAAAAATATGTATATCTTAGGATAGTTTTCTTTATCCTCTTTAGTAACTGCTTCCACCGCATTTTTTAATAAATTTGAAAATACAACACATAGATCACTGTCGTTGACAAATATTGATTCAGGAAATTTTCCATCACATTTGAATTCAATATTTTTGTCTAAATTTTCATAAAAATAATTTACAATAGCATCACAAACAGAGTTATTGGTGGAAATGTAATACATCTGTTCTTTGATACCTGATAAATGTTCCACATAGTTTTTTAAACCTCTTAAATCTAATTTTGCAACATACCCCTGCATCGCAGTAATATGAAAGTTATAATCATGTCGGAAAGCACGTAAATCCTCATTTTTTTTAAGCATTTCCTTGTAATGTTTTTCTTCTAGTAAAAGCATTTTTTGATTTATAGTTTCTCTTTCTTTTAATAGCGAATGATAATGTTTGAGACGAAAATATAATATCAAAAGAAGAATACTTACCAATATGGTAATAACAATACACATAATCAATAAATATTTTCCAACTAAATTTAATGTGTCATAAAACAAAAGACTAGTTACACTAGAAAGAAAAAAATCTATAATAGCTACAAATAGAATTAGAAAGCAACTTTTTCCGGAAAGATAGCGAAACAGCTCTGTAGGGAAGGATATATATTTTTTAATAATAAAGGATGTAAGTATAATGAATAACAAAACGAGAATGTCCGAGTAGAGATAATAATTCATATTTTTAACAGAATCATTCTGTGCAATCATACAGTACAGATAAATATTTAAATTTGAAACTATGTTTACAAACAAGGTATATACCACTACTAAACAACATTTAAAATACCAAGGTTCTGTATAGAAGAATAAAACAGCTATTAAAAGTGCAATTGTGTTTGGAAAAGTATTTTGAGAAAAAATGATATAAAATGCCCAAAATATCACAACAAAAAAAGTAACTGCTAACTTTCCTAAAGACCAAGTTTTTCTCAAATGAAGTACATTTTTGCAAACAAGAAAAAGAGTTGCTAACTCTAATAAATATAATAAAAGTACCATTTTCTTCACATATCCCTTTTGTATATCAAATGTTTTAATGTCTAAAGTATATATTAAATACAACTAAATGTCAAGTTTCTAAAACACAAGATAGCTGCCGGACAAACAGGTATCTGCCCGGCAGCTAATTTCTCCATTATTTTCCAAACCATTTTTTCCAAAATTCAAGCCATGTATAAGCCGAATAGGTCATCATCATTCCCCACCTCACTTTCGTTTGTTCTTTTTCCCTAAATCCTAATAGGATTGCTCCATGGCGATTTGGAATCTTCATCTCTGGTTCGAAATTGTACATAGTATTTCTTTCCCTTTTTCAGATTTTTAATTGTAAAACTTCCTTTCCAAAGATTGTCACACCAAAGCGTTTTTGCTTTTTTCATTCCTTTATCCGCGGAGTAACGAATCTGAGCTGTCCTGCTATAGAAATAATCATATTTTTTCTCTATAGAATAAAAAAATCTTCTGGTGGTAGCATTCATTTTCTTAACCTTGTATCGAATCCAGATTGGCATTAATGTAATATTTCCCCGCAGATCACATAGATCACTCAGCCAATAATATCCATTATCACTCCATCCATAGAAAAAATATCCTTTTCGCTTTCCTTTTGTCGGCAGGTATTTATCCTCTGCATATCGGTAAGTTTTCGGAAGTTTTCCCTCAAACGTTCCTTTCAAATCTTTGTACTTTACCTTAAACAGCCGTCCTTTACATTTTGCTGTCTTTCCGGGAGAAATCGTTGTAACTTTCTTCCCCTCCTGATACCAAGTCAGATCTTTATCTAATTTTCCAAGCGGTATGGAGCTTTCCGAATGATTTATAATCACTTTCAGAAAGCGGTCATCTTTAAATGCATTTTTTGCTATCTTGGGTGCACCCCCTTGAAACTCAACTTCTTTTAAAGAAAGGCATCCTTCAAAAGCACTTTTTGATATCTTTTTTAGATTTTTACCAAAAGTCACTTTCTCCAAGTGTGTAAAGCCTTCAAATGCACGCTCCCCTACTTCTTCGACGTTTTTTAAATTTAATTCCTTTAATCTGCCACCGGAATTAAAAGCAGATTCACCAATTTTTTTTACGGAATCACCAAGCTCCAATTTTTCGATATAAGTATCACTAAATGCGGATTGTTCAATTTCAACCACATCAGGACCTATACTTACATTTCCAAACCACTCAAACACAAATATGTTTTTACCGATTGAAGTAATCCCTTTTTCTATTACCAGATTCACCCCAATCTGCCCTTCGTCAAAATAATCACGCCATGGATTTGAAGTTATTTTTCCGTTTCCAGATATCGTTAACGTAAACGTAGCTTCATCATAATTCCAATAGACATCTTCTCCGCATTTACCGCTCGTCACATCTGGCTTTGCATAGGATGCTTTTGCAGGAATGCAAAACAATATAAAAAGCATTGCAAATAAAATTAACTTTCGCATGATTTCAACCTCCTATTTGTCAATAACGCATATATATTGTCTTTTAATCTTAACTTTTTTCCCACTGCTATTTTTTCCTTTTACAGGTTTAATATCTGCAATCACAAACTGAAGCTGGCTTCCCTTACTATGCATCCCTTCAATTTCTTTCTTTTTCTGAATAGGAAAATTATCTCCAAAATGCAGCATATATTTTTTACGAAATTCACCTTTTTTAGCACTACACTCTGCGATACATAATGGGCTTTCGCCTTCCCTTCCAGACGAGATATAAAGTGTATTATCTCCTCCCTGATCAATGGATTGCATAGATTGAGGCAAAATATAGCTGGATGTATTTTTTTTCATCGTAAAACACGTTTTAAACTGAAGTAGCTTTTTATTTGTAAAAGATACCTTTTTCTTTTCCACTAATTTTTGTTTAATCTTATTATCAAACGCAAATGTAGATACCTGGACTGCCGAATCAGATTTTCTTCGTTTCCAGATAACAATCCGGCTATCATCTTTTAAACCTATATCTACCCGATTCAGTCTGCCAAATTTAGTCCGCTTTTTATTAGAATACGTAACTCCAACCAATCTTCCACAATTCTTTATATCTATTTCCTGACCAGCATTATATTTTATACATGCAATTTGTGTACAAAAATATGGAATAACCTGACTTAATTTTTTATTCTGTTTTTTAGCAGTTTGTTTTGCCTTCTTTAGTTCATCAGCCGTAAGTTTATACGTTTTTCCAGTTAATAAGAAATATTCTTTTCCTTTATAAACAAACGATTCTAAACTTTGAGAATGCCCAAAATTTCGTAAAAGCATTTGATTAATAATTTTCGCTTCTTGTTTAATTTTACCATTCTTTTTAGAAGTTTTCAAACTCATCCGGAGCATTACTGCATTTTTTCCACAGTGTACAATTCCATAAGCATATTTCTCTCCATTTTTTCCTTTTATTTTTCCCATACAAAAATTTTGAAATGCTTTCTTTCTATATCCACTCCTAGCTCCAATCACTTTATATACACTTGTCACTTTTGCATTTACTGTCTTTTGAGGTTTTGCCTCTGTTTCTTTCGCTGAAAAAGTTTGAATACCCATGTTATCTGTCGCTTTTTGCATACCAGGATTTTCCTCTGCCTGCAACATTAAATATTCAAGATAATCCGAGTATTCCATAAAGTCATCTTCCGTAAGTCCTTCAACTTCTTCAACACTATCCCAGTCATCTTCCTCTGATTCGTCTTGTAATGTTGAACTTATTGAAAATAATTGTACCGGTTCTACTTTTACGTTAACTTCTGTTGTTTTAGCAATAAATCCAAATGCACTATTGTTTCCTGGTGCTATGTTTTGATTATATTCCTTATTTTTTATTATATAAGTTGTCTCATCATTGTCATTTACATATTTACTTTCAATCTCCGCATTCCAAATTTGTTCAATATCCACATTAGCTGTTATTTCAATTTTCCAATCTTCAATCTTTTCATCTGAAATATTATTTATCTTTATTTCTCCAAGAACATATCCAGGCCATGTAGAATATTGAGTGTATTGAGCTGAATATTTTTCCTCAGCCACTTCGCAGATACTATTTTCCAAATAGGCTTCACTTATTTCACCAATACTATCTTTATATTTTGCCGTTATCCCAAATGTTACGCTTCCATTGGCCTTTATATCCTGATTCCATTCCAAATTTTTTATCGTATAATAGTCTTCTTCATGCTCAATAATTTCTGCATTCCAAATATGTTCTATCTGATCTTTGTATTTAAATTTAACTGTCCAGTCATCTATAACAGTATCTGTTAAATTTGTAACCGTAACTTCCGCATTGTAATAGTTTTCCCACTTTTCTTTTATTTCAGAAGTAACCATTATTGTATCATCTACATAAATATCATCTTCTTGACCATCTTCGTCGTCATCCTCATCGTCTTCTTCAATTTCATCGTCGTCATCCCATACTTCCTCCTCTTCTTCCCAGGAAGAAAGTTCATTATCATCCAATAAGATCTCCTCTTCTTCAGATGATTCCGTTTGCGATGCTGCTTTAACATTATCCACAGTTCCGTAATTACAAATCACTATGCTACAAATCATGATTAACATTAGCCACTTTTTTAAACCTTTCATAAATCAATCTCCTTTGTTCTGAATTTTTTATTCATCATATCATTCATTTACATATTATTACAACTCATTTGCGACGAACGGTCGTTTTTTGCGACGAACGGTCGGAGATAGATAGTGGCTTTGGTCTGGGCGGCGGTTTTCTCGCCTCAGACCACACAACTAGGACTTTCCTTTTGACCCAGACAACGATTTCTCTTTTTAAACCATATAACAATGACTTTACCTTTGGTTCAGACGGCGTTTTCTCGCCTCAGACCACACAACTAGGACTTTCCCTTTGGTCTGGGCAACGATTTTTCTTTTTAAACCACACAACTAGAACTTGCACCTTGACCTAGTTGATAATTTTCGTCTCGCAGACCACAATCTCCCCCTAAAAATAAGCAGCCACCAGGGTTTCCCCCGGCGGCTGCCTGCCCCCAAAAATCATTAAACTCTTCTATACGACGTCATCAGGACTCCCCCCACTTCGCGGGTCCCCCCTCATGACATATCCCCGCTTCGTGGGCCCCTCCGGCTAATTCTAGACAACACCCCTATATGCCGTCATCAGGACTCTTCCCACTTCGTGGGCCCCTCCTCATGACATATCCCCACTTCGTGGGCCCCTCCTCATGACATATTCTAGTTAAACCCGATTGCCATAAGGGTAAATTTCTTTTCTTCGTCTCCATCTTTCATTTTCAGTTCGATGGTGTGCTCAGCTGCCTTGTCTTCGGTCATTGCCACATACACTTTTCCGTTGTTCCATCCGGAGCTGTCATAACCGGACAATGTTCCTTTTTTGACGCCGTCAATATAAACGTCGGCAGAACCAAATGTCTTGGAATTGCTCAGTTTATATACAAACATCAAAGTCTTGCATGTCGCTTTGATCGTCAGTGCATTGTTTCTGCCTTCTTCGTCATGCATCCAGTTGTCCGGGAACCAGGCTGCGCCTTTCTTTCCATTGTAGGCATACTGGAAACTTCCGGTTGCCGAATCGGTCTCAGTAAAGCTGCCGGCATCGATGGAAGCAATCGCCTCATCATCCGCTGCCGTTGTCTTTGCGTCAATCATTTTAATTCCCTGATAAGCCGCTGTTTGCTTTGGTGCCATCGCATCAATGTCTGTGATATTGTCTGTGTCAGCGTCAGCCTTATCCACAGTATCCATGAGATTCATAATACAATCTGACATTAATTGGTAACCCGTATTATTTGGATGAAGCGTGTCACCAAAATACCAGTCATAAAAACCGTCCTCATGGAAATAAGAAATAATGCTGTCTCCCATACTGATCATTGGAAGGTTATAATACTCGCCATATGGACGATAGCTGTTTTCCATCACACGTCCGCCTGCGGAACTCTGGAATACGGAGAAAATAAGCACTACCGCAGAACCGGATTTCAACGCCTGACGAATCAGACCTTCATAACCGCCACCTTTTGTCGCTGTGCCATAGTCATTTACCGCAAATTCAATGAACAACACATCCGGGTGGTCACTGCCTTCCGGAAGGCGGTTGATGACATCTCGGTTATAGCGGACAACTCCGATGTCGGAAGGCGTTCCACTCATACCTGCGTTGATAAAATAAACATTGGAACCGTCGCCTTTTCCATATGCTTTTGCAAATGCATTGGCAGAAACTTCCGCGTAACATTTTGAGTTTGGAGAAGCAAGCGCTCCTTCTGTGATCGAACCACCTATGTAAGCAAGTGTTACATCTTCGCCATTTCTCGCCTTTGCGATCGCATTTTTCAAACGCGCATTATTTCCGGTGGAAAGGAGGCTGTCGGCTTTCATTGTGTTATATGTTTCAGTAGTCGGATTAAACCCTGTCGTCTCGGTTTGTTTTCCGGTAATTACCAGGTCGTCTACAAGAAAATCTGCTGTCTCATCGGTTGACATTTCCAGATAAAGGGAAACATCGCCTTCCGTCTCCGGAATTACGTAAGAACCGCTGAGTTCTGTCCATTTCCCACTCTCGCAGGTCAGCCCGTCATCCACGCCGTCGATAACCGATTTGTACTGCGTCGTGCCCTCACTGTCGGTATATTGAAGTTTCAAACCGATTTTCTGGTCACTTCCCGTATCCTGTTTTACCCAGGCAGAAAAATCATAGCTGCTTCCCGTCTCCGTCAATTTGCTCAGGGAAAGAGATGCGCCGTGCCAGTTTGCGCTTCTTCCGGTACACAAAAGGCTGTTCATACCGCCCGCTGTATGATTTTCCGACTGTGAAATCTCGACCGAACTTCCGCGGCCGGTAATTCCTTTGGTATCTCCATCTTCAAAATAATTGTTGTAAACCACCGTTTTTTCGGTATTATCCGGTGTTTTCACCGGTGTTGCCGTCGGTGCTTCACTCGCCGGAGCGGAAGCCGTCGGCTGCGTATTTGCAGAAGCCGTCGGCTGCGCACTTGCCGATGCTGTTGGCTGTGCACTTGCCGATACTGCCGGAGTACTGCTTGGTGCCACCGTTGCCGGAACCCCTGTCGGTATACTCGTTACCCCTGGTGCCGCCGTCGGAACGACCGCCTTTTTCGCCTTCACTTTAACCGTAACAACCCCGATTTTTCGCTTTTTCTTTTTCAATTTTTCCGTTACGGTTACTTTTGCTTTTCCTGCTTTGATCGCAGTCACTTTTCCTTTTTTTGTAACTTTAATCTTCGCATTGGAAGCCTTAAACAAGTATTTCGCTTTGCTCTTTTTGTTTTTGATCACAATTTTCCGGGATTTGCCCTCCGTGATCGTCAATGTTTTCTTTGCTACTTTTGCTTTCTTCGCTGCAGATGCATTTACCGGTCCTACGATCGAAGTAAACGTCATCGCTGTCACAACAGCATAGCAGAGAATTTTCATACTTTTGTTATTACCCATAACACCAGTCTCCTTCTTATAATAATTTCTTTATATTATAAAATTTTATCATAGGTTATGAGCATTTGCAACAAGAAACATGCTCTCCCATAAGGTTTTTTTGCTTTTTTTACCAATAATGTAACTATTTATCACGGGCGTTTGAAAATCAAGCAATGCCACTTCCCGCAGTTTCTTCTCTTTTATATAAGAAGCCGCTGTATCTTTGGGCAGAAATGTGTAATTCTGCTGGCCGGTCAAAAATGGGATGATTTTCGAACAGTCGTCAATTTCCAGCGAAAATTGGTGGTATTTCGGGAAAAGATTTCGGATAAACTGGCCGACATTCTGCAGGGCAAAATTGCACATCAGATAATTTTCCTGCAAAAGCTCCTGCTGCCGGATTCCTTTTTGATACTTGCGGTTATTCCAGTCTGTAACAAGGATCATCGGGTCTTCCTTGTAAATCTCACAGTGAAATTTGGGATTTCGCAGCGGAATATACGAAAATACGACGTCCAAAATATCGCTTTGCAGCTGCTCCAAAAGCTGGCTCGACAATCCGATCGATATTTTCAGGGCATCTTCCGGGTGATTTCTTTGATGCGCCTGAATGATCGGTGCCAAATGCGCTTCGTAAACAGAGTCCGACGAACCGATACGCAGTGTATTTTCAAATTTATGAATGGAACCGATCTCCGCCATCGCCGTATCCGTCAGCCGGATCACACTCGACGCATACAGCGAAAACCGCTCGCCTGCCGGCGTCAATTCAACGCTTCGGTTATTTCTCTCAAATAAAGTTACATTTAACTCCTTTTCCAATTCCAAAATGCGGTTTGTCACCGTCGACTGCGCGATAAAAAGCTGGTGCGCCGTCCTCGTAAAATTCTTTGTATCCGCAAGAACCAGAAATGTTTTCATTGTCTCAATATCCATACTGCTTCTCCTTTTATCAATATTTTCGATTATTACTATCAAAATAATTTATTTTACATATAATATACACCTGTTCTATAATGATTGCAAGACAGGAGGGTTATTATGCCAGATATCAATTTAAGCCAAAAGACCAATTTACTAGAGCAGGATCCGTATTCCTATGAACTTCAGGACGTAAAAGAACCTGCGTTATTTCACGAAATGTTTCCGTATAATGAAACGCCTAAAATTGCGTTTAACTACCGCCGTGTGCCGCAGAATATGCCGGATGACATTTTCATCACCGACACGACATTCCGCGATGGCCAGCAGTCGCGTACTCCGTATACGACGGAGCAGATGATTCATCTGTACAAACTGCTTCACAAGCTCGGCGGCGACAATGGCATGATACGCCAGACCGAATTTTTTGTCTATTCGAAAAAAGACCGTGATGCCTTGGAAAAATGTATGGAACTCGGTTATCGTTTTCCGGAAATTACCACTTGGATTCGGGCATCGAAAAAAGATTTTGAGCTGGTGCGCTCGATCGGAGTAAAAGAAACCGGTGTGCTCGTCAGCTGCTCGGATTACCATATTTTCCATAAAATGGGTCTTAACAGAAAAGAGGCTCTCGACAAATACATAGGCATCATCAGCGACTGTATCGAAGCCGGACTTCGCCCACGCTGCCATTTTGAGGATATTACGCGTGCTGATTTTTACGGCTTTGTCGTACCATTTGCCAGCCGCTTGATGGAAATATCTCGCGAAAGCGGCGTTCCGATTAAGATCCGCGCCTGCGACACCCTTGGTCTCGGTGTTCCTTATCCCGGCGTTGCGCTGCCGCGAAGTGTTTCCGGCATCATCTACGGATTGCAGCATTATGCCGGCGTGCCTTCGGATATGATCGAATGGCACGGCCACAATGATTTCTACAAAGGTGTCGTCAATGCCACGACAGCCTGGATGTATGGCGCAAGTGCCGTCAACTGCTCCCTGCTCGGTATCGGCGAACGTACCGGAAATGTGCCGGTTGAGGCAATGATCTTCGAATATGCGTCCCTCCGTGGAACAATGAATGGTATGCATCCGGAGTACATCACCGAAATCGCACGTTACATCGAAAATGATACGAATTATCCGATCCCGCCGATGACCCCGTTTGCCGGCCAGAACTTTAACCTCACGCGTGCCGGCATCCACGCCGACGGGCTGATGAAAAATCCGGAAATTTACAATATTTTTGACACGGAATCGATCTTAAACCGCCCACCGAAAGTTTCCATTACAAGCACCTCCGGAACTGCCGGCATTGTATTTTGGCTGAATCATTCGTATTCACGCCGCGGTGAAAAAGAATATACAAAAAAGGACCCACTCGTAGCAAAATTATACGAGTGGGTCACCGACCAATTTGACAACGGTCGTATTACCATGATCAGCGATGCTGAGATGGAAGAGCAGATCGCAACACTTTGCGAAGCGCAGGACTTGTAATTTCTATCGTTTTTCGCTATAATTGAGAAAAAGTTACTTATTGGAGGTATTAAAATTATGGGCAAAACAAAGAAAGGGACAGCCCTGCTTCTGGCATTTACGCTCTGCGCATCGATTCTCACACCGAATTCCGTCGATGCTGCTAAGGTAAAAAAGCCGGTGCTGTCAAAAAAGAAACTGACACTGGTTCGTGACAAATCTGCGACCATCCGCTTGAAAAAAGCCGGAAAATGCAAAGTCACCTGGTCTTCTTCAGACAAAAACGTCTGCAAGATTACTAAAAAGAAAAAAACTTCCTGCAAATTCAAAGCGGTCGGAAACGGTTCCGCCAAAATCAATTGCAAGGTAAAAAAGGGCAAAAAGAAGTTCAAACTTTCCTGTAAAGTGAAAGTAAAACCAAAAGTTGTCACGAATCTGCCAAGTATCCTGAAAACCTATGAAAGCCAGATTCCATACATGGGAACCTGCCTGAATTACGGAAGTTCTACATATAAGCGCGAACTTCGAAATACAAAAACATTGAATTTTGTAAAAAACCAATTCAATAGTTTTACCCTTGAAAATGAAATGAAGCCGGATAACATCCTCGGCTACCGCCCAACGACGATGACCGTCGCAGAGGCAAAGGCAAAAGGCTACTATATCCCGGATAATTACAAGGAAAGTACCGTTCCTTCCTTGAATTTCCGCGAAGTGGATGGTGCACTTGAAGTTGCTGCGAAAAACGGCTTGAAAATGCGTGCCCATACCCTCGTATGGCACAGCCAGACACCCGCTTGGTTCTTCTCGGACAAGTACGAAAACGACAAAGATACCAATGTGGCGACGATGGATGCCCGCGAAGATTTCTACATCCACAACGTAATGGCCCATGTCATGGAGAAAGAAAAAGAACTTACCGGTTCTGCCGGAAGTATCGTCTATGCGTGGGACGTCGTAAACGAATACCTGCACCGCCAGGGATTTACAAGAACTTGGACAAACATTTATAAAAACAGCGGTGACACCCCAAGTTATGTAAAGAAAGCATTTGAACTTGCTTATGGAATGTTAAAAACCTATAATGTGCAGGATAAAGTAACATTATTCTACAACGACTACAATACCTACTTTGGCATTCAGCAGACGCTCAATCTTGTGAACTTCATCAACAAAGATGAACCGGAAAAAATCTGCGGCGGTATCGGTATGCAGAGCCATGTCGACATCAAAGTGCCTACGATTGAACTTTATGGCACTGCATTGGAAAAATTCCTCGCAGCCGGCTACGAAGTTCAGATTACAGAACTGGATGTAACGATCAACTACGATACAAACGGCTCCTATTCTTACGCAGACGAAAAGGAGACCAATGCCGACCAAGCCAAATACGTCGGCCAGCTGATGAAAACGATTTTGGAGAAAAACCGCAGCCGCGATAAAAATGTAAATCCAAAAGGCGTAACCGGCATCACTTTATGGGGATTATACGACACGATCTCCTGGCGTGCTTCCTGCTCCCCATTGCTTTTTGACACGGGAATCACGAATCCGAAAGCTTCTTTCTATGAATTTATCAACGCCGCAAAATCAATGGGTTGAAAATAATATAACTGAATTGTTATCCCCAAAAATCCCTGCCGCCAATAAAATCAATATTGCTGTGGGGATTTTTTTAAAGTAAAAATTTTACCCCTTAAAGTAAAATTAATCCGTTCAAATCCTCTTGCTTTTTCCTTATAATGGCTATATCATTATTTGAACAAGGAGGGTTTTTTATGTTACTTAAAAAACGAATTCTTCCTCTGGCTTTATCTGTCATTATGGCTGTGTCCGCGTTGACCGGCTGTGGCAGCAGTTCAGAGAAAGACAGCTCATCAGGGGCTGAGACAACCCTGACCATGTGGACGATCGCCACAGAAAGCGACTCTTTCCACAAACCGTATCTTCAGGCAATCGAGGAGTTTGAGAAAAATCATCCCGGTGTAAAGATTAATATGGAAACATTTGAAAATGAATCCTATAAAACGAAGATCAAAGCGGCTGTCGCTGCCAATGAACTTCCTGACATTTTCTTTACCTGGGCGGGTGGATTTTCCGAGTCTTTCGTATCTTCCGGAAAAGTAATGTGCCTGGATGATTATTACAAAAATTACGAAAAGGAAATCAGTAAAACCGCTCTTGCCAACGATATCTACGATGGCAAATTGTATGGTTCCGTAACTTGTACACCGGTATCCGTAATGTGGTACAACAAAGAAATGTTCAAAAAACAAGGTGTTGAAGTACCAGCCACATGGGATGATTTCAAAGCTGTCTGCAAGAAATTCATTGATGCAGGCATTAAACCGATTGGAACCAGTGTAAAAGACACTTGGGTACTTGCTATGCTTCATGACGGATTAGCACTTAAATCTGCCGGAGCAGACAAAGTCACCAAGGCTTTGACAAAACAGGGTCAGTCCTACAACGATCCGGACTTTGTAAAAGCTGCTAACTGCATCAAAGAATTGGTTGATATGGGCGCTTTCATCGACGGTGCAACCGGTCTTTCCAATGATGAAGCAAGTGCTTCTTTCTATGCAGAACAGGTTCCAATGTACTTCACCGGAAGCTGGATGGGTGGTTCCATCGTTACCGATGCCGAGAAACCGGATAACTTCTCTGTTGCACCAATTCCTGTTGTCAACAGCGAAAACGCAAGTGTAACCGACTTCATGGGCGGAGGTTCCGATACTTTGATGGTATCCGCCGGCACGAAGAACAAAGATCTTGCCGCTGCCGCTGCTTTTGAGATTACAAGAGGAGTTTCCAAATATGCTTACTTAAGCGGTGCCGGAATTCCGGCTTGGACCGTAGATTATGATGCTTCTTCCGTCCCTGCCTTAACACAGCAGGTAGCAGATATTGCCGGAAAAGCAACTTCCTATACGTTGTGGTTTGATACGTTGATGTCTTCCGATGATGCTGGAGAATATCTGACACTTCTTCAGTCCCTCTTCGCAGGCGATCTGAAACCGGAAGAATTTGCTGCCGGCATGGATAAGCAGTTAAGTAAAAAATAATCACACGTTAGTTTTGTGAATGGGGTTTGATCCGGGCGGCTCCCAGACAGCAGCATTGCTGCAGTCCGGGAGCCGCTCGTCATTATAACGATTCGTTTAAAGGAGGATTTCATGGATAAAGTAAGAAAAAACAAAACAGCAATCTTCGTTTTTCTCTTTCCTTCTGCATTGCTGTTTTTAGCCATTATTATCTTACCAATCTTTATGTCAGGATATTATAGTCTTTTAGACTGGGACGGCATCACTTCCGGCACATTTGTTGGTATACAAAATTACATTGAATTATTTACAGAAAAAAGTCTTGGCTTCGGCCCTACGGTGCGAAATGCATTCATTTTTGCCGGACTTTCGGTTTTTATACAGCTTCCCCTCGCTCTGCTTCTTGCTTTAACTCTGGCAAAAGGCATCAAGGGTGAACGATTTTTTGTGGCGGTGTTCTTCATTCCGGTTTTGTTATCCACAACCGTCATCGGACAATTGTGGATGAAAATATACAATCCACAATACGGTATTGTCAATTCCTTTTTGCGTGCCGTCGGTCTTGACACATGGTGCAAGACCTGGCTCGGCGACCAAAAATATGCACTTGCCGCCTGCTTCATCCCGATGCTTTGGCAATACGTCGGCTACCACATGCTCCTCATGTACGCAGGCATTAAAAGTCTGTCACCGGATATCCGTGAAGCAGCTAAGATTGACGGTGCCAATGACCACCAATTATCACGTTATATTACAATTCCTATGATCAAGCCGGTTTTGCGTATGTGTGTGATCTTTGCGGTAACCGGTTCTTTGAAGGCCTTTGACCTGATCTATGTATTGACCGGCGGCGGTCCGGCTCACGCAAGTGAAGTACCAAGTACCTTGATGATTAACATGATCTTCGACCGAAGCCGCTATGGACTCGGAAGCTCGATTGCCATGTTTATCATTTTCCTGTGCTTCTTTTTCGCAATACTGATCAAACGCTGTTTTCGAACGGAGGTGGACTAAATGAAAAAAGTAAAAACCAGTGTAATGTACATTTTACTGTCTCTTTGGGCATTGGTAAACCTATTTCCGCTGTATTGGATGTTTACCTTCTCCCTAAAGACAAATAAAGAAATCTTTGGTGACAACATCATCGGCCTGCCAAAAGAATGGCTGTGGAGTAACTATTCGGAGGCTCTCGATACCGGAAATATGGCACTTTACTTTGCCAATAGTGCCATTGTCACCTTTGTTACGATTGCATTGACTGTCATCTTTTCCCTGATGGCGACTTATGCACTTTCCCGCATGGAATGGCGCGGCCGCAAACTTGTCAACAGCATTTTTATGCTCGGCTTAACGGTACCGATTCACGCAGCAATCCTTCCAATTTTTATCATCTTACGCGAATTAAAGATGACAAACTCCTATCAGGCGCTCATAATTCCTTACACCGCATTTGCATTGGCGATGGCGATTATGATCTGCCAAAGTTTCATTGAAAATATTCCACGTGAACTTGAAGAGTCTGCCTGTATCGACGGCTGTGGTGTCTATGGCATTTTCTTCCGCATTGTGCTTCCGCTCATGAAACCGGCACTTTCTACCATTGGCATTTTTACCTTTCTACAAGCGTGGAACGAGCTTATGTTTGCCGTCATCTTTATCAGTGACAGTAAATATCGTACATTGTCGGTAGGTATCCAGGCACTTTCCGGGGCTTACACGACCAAATGGGGACCGATTGGCGCCGCTCTTGTCATTGCCACGTTCCCGACCCTCATCATTTACTGCTTTATGAGTAAAAAAATTCAAGAAAGTTTAATGGCAGGTGCAATTAAAGGATAAATGTGCTATAATAAATTTATTATAGTTATTTTGGGGGATATAACGTACTATGAAGAAACGTTTTTTGTCATTGGGGCTTCGGGAAAAAATTCAGTTTTTGTTTCTTTGTACAATGATTGTATGCATTTTATTCTGCTCAGGTATCTTCTATCTGATTTTGGAAAATCAAATGCAGCAATCGATCACCGACAAAGAAATCAGTAATCGAACTGCTATTTCCAATAACTTGGACAGCACCATGAAGTCCATTAACAGCATCAGCCGCCTTACCATGCTTCGCAGCAGTGTACGCACTTTTTTACTTGCAGAGAGTAATTCTACTCCCCGCACACGAAATGCTATCCAGGAGATCCACGATATTCTAAATACTTTTAATCTTTCCTGTAATGTCGTGGTTCTCCGCATGGACGGCCAATACCTTAACACCGGTCCGGGAATCACCTATGTCAATACCGGCAAGATTTTTGAAACAGAATGGCTGGACGAAGTCATGGCTCAAAAAGGAAATTACGTTATTAAAGCAGGCACTCGCGATGCCTTTCGCTCAAATATTGGCGAAATGGTGTCTTTTGTCCGTGTCATCAATGACATAAACACACAAAAACCGATCGGTATCCTGGCAATCAATCTCCCAAGCCGCTTCTTTGAACAGGCATATGAAGGGCTTTCCGGCGAAACCAGCCATTTTGCTCTTTATGACACATCCGGCAGCTTAATCTGCAAGGATAATGAAAGCACATTTTCCTCCTTAAATCCGGAAAATCTACTTCAAAACACGCGCGAAGAAACGGACAAAATATTTTACAAAAGTATATTTACCTGCGACACATTGGGAGACTCTCATTTCATCCTTGCTTCCCGTCTGGAAGTACGGATTTTAGACGGGCTCCCTGCCAAATTACTGGCTGCTTTGATCATCGGCGCTTTTATACTTCTCGCATTTATGTGGCTGATCAATACTTATATTGCCAAAAATGTCATCTACCCGATCCAGCGTTTGGTCGACAGCATGGCCGAAGTGCAAAACGGCTGGCTGCACCGCGTTAGTATGAATGTAAACGATGACGAGATCGGTCTTTTAAAAAACAGCTACAATGCTATGCTGATTGAGATCAATCAATTGATCGAAGAACTTCTTCAAAAAGAAAAAACACTGCGGATGGCTGAATTAGATGCTCTTCAGGAGCAAATGAAGCCCCACTTTTTGTATAACACTCTGGATATGATCCGTTATATGGCTTTGGAGAACCGAACCGATGAAGTATATAATATGTTAGAAACTCTTGGAAATTTTTACCGTCGTTTCTTAAGTAAAGGAAGCACGGACTTGTCTCTGGGAGAAGAAATAGAAATTGTAAAAAGCTATCTTACACTGCAGAGAACACGTTTTGAGGATATTTTTACAGATGAATATGAAATTGAAGAAGGCCTGTCTTCCATCCGTGTTCCGCGCCTGATTCTGCAGCCGCTCGTAGAAAATTCCATTTATCATGGGATTCGCCCAAAAGGCGAACATGGGGTTATCCGTGTCACGGTAAAACGTCAGGAAGATTTTCTATTTCTTAGCATTTACGACAATGGAATCGGTATGTCCGCACACCAGCGGGAACTTCTGTTTTCCGGCAAAGACAGCCGAAGTTTCGGATTTCAGGGAACCATTGAAAGAATCCGTTATTATTATAAAACGGAAGATGTCTTTGAGATACACAGCGTCGAGGGGGAATATTGTGAGATTATTTTGAAACTGCCACTTTCAAATGGCTGTTAGATATTTTTGTTATAATGTAAAGGAGCGTGTAGTTTTATGTATCGTGTCATGATCATTGACGATGAAAAGGCTCTTCGCAGCCTTCTAAAAGCATCTGTCAATTGGAAAGAAATGGGGTTAGAAATCGCCGGCGAAGCTGCCAGCGGAATCGAAGCCATCAATACAATTGATAAGTTTCACCCGGACATTATTTTTGTAGATATCCGAATGCCCTTTATGGACGGCATCGAATTTTCCAAGATTGCATTAAAGCGTTACCCTGGAGTGAAGATCATTATACTAACCGCTTTTGATGAATTTGAATATGCAAAGCAGTGCATCGGTCTTGGAATCACTGATTATCTGCTAAAACCGATTGTACGTGCCGATATTCAGTCGGCTTGCAAAAAAGCAATTCACGAACTGGATTCACAGCCAATTCATGCAGAACAATCTTCTCCCATAGATATGCCATCCGATATGGACCGCATCAAACAATATATTATGGAAAATTACCACGATTCATCCTTGAATCTTACCGCCATTGCACAGGAATTTGGCTATAATCCAAGTTATCTCAGCCGGCGTTTTAAAGCTGACTGCGGACAAAACATTTCCGATTATATCACAACCTGCCGCATGGAAAAAGCACAAAAATGCCTGGCATCCCGGATGCTTATGTATATGACCGCAAAAGAAGTCGGCATCCCGGACCCCAATTATTTCGGAAAATGTTTCAAAAAATATACCGGAAGTTCGTACTCTGAACTTCTGAAACAGCAACTATAGTTTTAGCAGAACCATTCCATTTTAGTATAGGCAATTCCATTACAGGAGGTTTTCGATATGAATTCTATCTTTCAAAACAGATTATATGACTGGCTCACGACCGCGTGCCAGCTTATTGTCCTTGGTTTTTTATTTTTATTTACAAGCATTCCGCTTGTAACTTTTGGTGCTTCTTTTACCGCACTCTATCATTGCATCTCACGGGAACACGCAAAAACTTCCGCTCATATCTGCCGGGAATATTTTTCCGCATTCAAATCAAATTTTTTACAATGTCTTGCGCCGACAATCCTATTTCTTTTTTACGGTGCTGCGATGGCCGTAGATCTTTCCCAGGTCTTTACCGGCAAAGCCACCAATCTCCTGCCGCCCTTTTTATGGATGGTAATCTGCCTCGTTCTCTGGGTCCTCGCCAATTATATCTTTGCCGTGATATCGCATCTGCGCGCTTCATTTCTTGCCGTCCTTCTGCTCTCCGTACGACTGATGACAGGCCACATCAAAGAAACTTTCATCCTATTATTTACAATGGCCGGCGCCTGCGTCATCGTTTTCCTGGTTCCCGGACTTTTCGTCCTTCTTCCCGGAATCCTCTGCTGCATCGCCAGCCATCTGATTGAGCCCGGTTTAAAAAGGGCTCTTTCGTAACTATTCAGGCTCTCCTCCCACACATTCGCATTTCGAACACTTCGTGTTCTTTTCTCGCCTTTGGCAAGGCTAAAAATGCTCATATGTGGAGGGGGAGCCCTATACGATTTGTAGTATGCAGCTGTTTGAATTAAGAAAGTAAAAAAGCATATTGTTTGCAACCCTTATAAATGATATAATTATATTTATAAGGATAAAATGTGTATTTGATAACATGACAGGAGGTTTTAATTATGAGGAATACAAAAAGAGGGAAACGGTATTTGGTGCTATTTCTTGTTTTTTCACTTGTGATTACAACGTGTATAGCAAACAGTTCCGTTCCGGATTCACAGGCTAAGAAAAAGAAGCAAACCATTACAATCTTGAATAAGAAGAAAAAAGGTGTTCTTACTATTCGGGCAGGTAAAAAAGTCCAGTTAAAAGTAAAGGTTAACGGGAAAAAAGTGCCGCAAAAGAAGATGAAGAAGATTTTGAAGTTTAAGTCTTCAAATACAAAAGTTTTGTTAGTTAGCAAAAAGGGACAGCTTTTTGCTAAAAAAGCGGGAAATACAACAGTTACTGTGACACAAAAAGGAAAGAAAAAGAAAACTCAGTTAAAAGTAAAAGTTTTACCGAAAAATACGTCACAGAATCAGACAAAATTACCGACAGAAACAGCTATGCCGACGGCAGTATCAGATACAACACCAATTGTGACCGTGAAACCGATGGTAACGAACACTGCCACAGTAACACCAACAGCAACGGCACTAGTGACAACTACGCCGGCAGTAACAGCATCCACAACACCAACTGTGTCTGCAACGCCAACAGCGACAGTGCCAGCAGCACCAACAGCGACAGTGCCAGCAGCACCACAACTTGTAAGTAATGGGGAATGTTCCGAAATGACCCACGGAGGAAAGTATGCGGGACCAAGCAATGATTTAGGTTTTTCGGCGATGGTATTTTACGTGAATGAAGATTATTGTTCCACCTCGTATAATTTTACAGGAACGAATAAGAAGTACCGTATGGTTGTCAAAGGGGCTTCCGATAATTCCTCGCCAGCCGGTATATCGGTTTATATCGGTGGGAAAAAAGTAGGAGCGGTCAGCTTTACCGGAACTTCACTTTCTACGCAGTCATTTGACTTTAAAATGAAGGACGTAACCGGAGAGCAGGAAATTAAGTTTGTGTTGGAAACGGATAATGGCTCCAATAACACTTATGTCAATAGTTACGAGCTTTATTATATCGGAGACATACCGGAAACACCAGCGGCACCCGTGCCGGCAACCGAGGGAGCTGCCTATACAGGAAAATACCGAAATCTTTTTAAGGAATATGGCTACTCTGAGGACGAAATAAACAAAAAAGTCGAATCGACATGGGAAAAACTGTTTTATGGAACCGATGACGAACGTCTCTACTATCCGGTAGACGACGATATGGCTTATATTTATACTGCGGATACCGACGATGTGCGTTCAGAGGGAATGTCTTATGGCATGATGATTTGTGTTCAGATGAACAAACAGGAAGAATTTAATCGTCTTTGGAAATGGGCAAAGACCTATATGCAGCATAAAAGCGGTGAACACAAAGGCTATTTTGCATGGCAGATGAACACAAATGGAACCATAAAGGACAACACACCAGCATCTGATGGAGAAGAATATTTTGCAACCTCCTTATTGTTTGCGTCTGCACGCTGGGGTGACGGCGAGGGCATCTATGATTATCATAAAGAGGCACAGGAAATTCTTACGACGATGCTTCACCAAGCGGATGACAGACAGGGCGTGAATATGTTTAATTCCGACCATAAAATGCCGGTATTCTGTCCGATTGGAAATGCGGCTACCTATACGGATCCTTCGTATCATTTGCCGGCATTTTATGAAGTGTGGGCTCTTGAGGCAGACCAGGATAAGGAGTTTTGGAGCGAAGCAGCAAAAGCAAGCCGCGAATATTTTAGAAAGGCAACCAATGCCTCCACCGGATTAGCTCCGGATTATTCAGAATATTCGGGAGCGGCAAGAAATGAAGGCAATCATGGTGATTTCCGTTTTGATGCATGGCGTACCGCTGCCAACATTGCCTGTGATTACGCATGGTGGGCAAAAGACGACTGGGCAGTTACCCATGCAGATACACTACAGTCCTTTTTCTATGACAAAGGTGTAGAAAATTATGGAAATCAATGGGCGCTGGATGGAAGCAAAGAATACAGTACCGACCACTCTCCGGGACTTGTTGCGATGAATGCGACAGCGGGACTGGCAGCAAGTACCCAAAAAGCATGGGCCTTTGTGGAAGACTTTTGGAATATTTCACCAACCACTGGAAAATACCGTTATTATGACGGATGCTTGTATATGATGGGACTTCTGCATTGCAGTGGTAAATTCCGTGTTTATCTGTCAAGTAATGCACCGGAACCTGTTGTAAATGGAAAAATTTCAACAACCAAAGCAGAATTTGATTTGAAAGAAGAAGCACAGACAGACATTACGACAAACCTGATCCTGAGTGGAGAAAGAAGTTTTTCTGAAATTCGCAATGGAAATGTCGTGCTGAAACAGGGAACGGATTACACAATAGATGGTGATAAAGTAACTATTTTGAAACAATACCTTGCCAAGCAATCGGTTGGCACCACGAAGTTGACATTTGTGTTTGATGCCGGAGCCAATGCGACATTGACGATTACGATTAAAAACAGTACTACGGGAGAAAAGCCGGCGGTAACGGGACCTTTTGATAAGATTCAGGCGAAATCATTTGAGGATTCCAAAAACATAACCGTTTCCGGTGATAAAGTAACTTTTAACAGCACAGATTCCTATATTGCTTTTACGCTTGATTTTGGAAGTGAAAAAGCAACGAAAGTAGCTGCTTATGTCAAAGAGCCAAATAACAGCGGACAATTGTTTATCCGTAGCGGAAGTCTCAGCGCGTCAGCAGCAGCCACGGTATATAATCTTGGAAATGGTTCCTGGAAAGAGGCTTCCAATTCGGTAAATCCGAATCTTACCGGAAAAACCACGATTTATATTCAGACAAATAAGGCTGGTGTTGAGCTGGAATGGGTGCAGTTTATGAAGTAAAGAGAGCTTGGTTAGGATGTGCGATAAGAAAACCAAATGTTGATTTTGTCTTGAATTTCCGTAGTGGAAAAGATACATCAAATTATGATCTTGTAGTGGGCGGTGTTGCCGATGATAAAGTTTTTAATACAGTAGAATTGTTTTTTTGATGGACTGATTGATAAGAGGGAAGCAATTTCACTGGATGTGGCATTGGATTTCTTTTATCACTCAGAAGTTTATCTGTTGATGCGCGATGGTGTTTCTGATATGCACTGTATGAGTGATGACTATTTAGCGGAAGAACTAATTGGAGAAACACTGTTTACCAATTTGATCATCTGCCTACTGTCAACACAGGTAGAAAATTCTATCTTAGCTGGTCGCATTACCGGAAACTCATGCGGATAGATAATATAGATGAGCGTCATTTTTATGAAATTGCATCCATAAAAAATGACTGGAGTCTGAGTGAATTGAAGCGGCAATACATTACCTGAGGATAATAAGCAGATTTTTGCCGGCAAATATGAGACAGTTTTATCAAGCAAGGAAGCATTGCAAAAATTGCTGAAAGAACAGATGGAAGATGATGAAAATTAAATTATATCGTGAAAGGAAGTTTAATTATGTATGAAATGAAACCGGAATATTATATTGGAATAGAAATGATCGATGAGGAACACAAACAGCTGTTTCAATATGCCGATGAAGCTTATGAGCTGCTTCATGATGAATTTACACCCGATAAATATGACAAAATGAATACGATTTTGCAGAATCTTCGTGATTATACGGTAAAGCATTTTGCTGACGAAGAGGCGTATATGGAATCCATTCATTATAATAAAATATTTACGCAGAAAATCCAGCATCAGGAATTCGTTCAAAAACTGGACGAGTTTATGGAACACCATAAGGAAGAGGTAGAAGATCAGGATAACCAGATCATGGATATTCTTGAGTTTCTCACGGAATGGCTGGTGAACCATATTTTGCATGTAGATGGACAGATTCCTAAAATGGAATAAAATATTTGTAACTATTCAGGACGCCCCTCCTCACATTCGCATTTCGAACACTTCGTGTTCTTTTCACGCCTTTGACAAGGTTAAAAATGCTCATATGGGGAGGTGAACCCTATTAGGATCTAAATGCACGGAAATCAAAGCCTCTTACGTGCAAGCACGCCGATTCATTGATTTCCATACATTGGATCCTGAATAGTTACAATTATTTATGGAATTATGGCGACGTGTTTGTTATAATTTTGATGTAGGGGATGAGAACTTTGACTAGGAATTATGATATGACAATGTTTAAAGAAACAGGAATTCGACAACAGGTAATTGAAGAAATAATTCAGATCGCTAAATTGAATCACGTTGAAAAAGTAATCTTGTTTGGTTCCAGAGCAAGAGGAGATTACAAAGAACGAAGTGATATTGATTTGGCATTTTCAGGTGGCAATAGCAGCGAAGTTATTTTAACAGTCATCTACCTTGTTAAAAATTGATGTGGTTGATCTGGAAAAGCCTGTTAGGAAAGAACTGCGGAATCCATTGAAAGAGAAGGGATGGTAATTTATGAAAAAATATGAGAATTTCAAGGCGGCTTTGAATAATTTGAAAGACATTTATGATTATGAAGAGCGATACAGTAATGGTGAAACAGCAGGAATTGTCGGTTTGTATGAAATATGCTTTGAACAGGCATGGAAAGCAATGAAAGAAATACTGGGAAATAATGGATATGCTGAAGGGGCAACGGGTTCACCAAAAACGATATTGAAGACGGCCTTTTCAGCCAGAATGATAGCTGATGAGGCTTTGTGGTTAGACGCACTTGTTTCAAGAAATAATGTTGCTTATGCATATAATCAGGACATTGCAATGGACATAATCAACCGAACAAAAGAATGTTATTATGATATGTTTGTTAAATTGGGTGAGACGATAGAGAAGAATTGGGTGTAGGACATTAATTGAGGTTTCATTGATATGCGGTGTTTCACTAATTGAATGAAAGTGGAGATATGAGTGAAAGTAGAGTTTTGGAGCATTTAACAAAGATTAAATGAACGCAAAAAGCGTTGTTTTATAGAGCCTATAAAAAGTTTTGAGAGAAAAATGTGTTTTAGATGCATATCAGTTTTTATATTCATGACAATTATATTTAAATTATGCACTTATAACTGCAAAACTCTATAGTGATATAGGGAAAAAGACTATTAATAATGAGATAGTGTATAATATTTTGTGTAAACGATAATTCCTTTAGGTATGGAAAAAGGAACCAATTTCCTGTATAGTGTTAAGTACCAGAAAACACACAGAAAAGAGGTTCCCTATGTCTAATCTTAACACAGAATTAATGACCGCGCTACTAAAAAATGAATCAATTGATGAAGTTTTTCGTTCTCATCTCGAAACTGTGATGAATGAGCTTCTCAAAATTGAGCTGACACAGTTCTTAGGTTATGAGAAGAGCAGTATTCTCGGCTACAATACCGGGAACAGTCGAAATGGCTTCTACGAGCGAGATCTCGATACTTCCTACGGCAGACTTCACATCAAAGTGCCCCGTGACAGAAACGGTCATTTTGAGCAACAGTTAATTTCTGACTACGCTCGAAGAACCGATGAACTGAAAACGACCATCATCACTCTTTACAAGAAAGGAATCACTACAAGAGAGATTTCCGATCTGATCGAGAAAATTTATGGTCATCATTATTCGCCTGCCACGATGTCCAATATTTCTAAGGCTGTGGCTGATCAAGTGGAAAACTTTCACAAGCGTCAGCTGTCCGAACGATATGCTGTCATCTTTATGGATGCCACATATCTTAATGTACGTCGAGACAGCGTGGCTAAAGAGCCGCTCCACGTGCTTCTTGGCATTACGCCGGATGGAACCAGAGAAGTTTGGGATTACGCACTCTATCCGACGGAGACCGCGGCGAATTACGAGGAGATGATGGAATCCATCAAAAAAACGCGCGGTGAAGCAGGTGCTGCTGTTTGCTTCGGATGGGTTAGCCGGAATGCGTGATGCTGTCAAACGACAGTTTCCAGAAGCAGAGCATCAGCAGTGCTGGGTTTATCTTTCACGTACGGTTGCAAGATACATTCGCAATAAGGATCGTAAGAACGTTCTTGACGATCTGAAGAGCGTGTACCGGGCAACGTCTGAAAATGAGGTAAGAAAAGCTTTAGCAGAGTTCCTTGCCAAGTACGGAAAATGCTATCCAAAACTTGCAGGGATCTTCGAACGTGCCGAGGAAAGTCTGTACCCGTTTTACAAATTTCCGGAGGCAATCCGAAAAAGCATTTACACTACAAATATGATTGAGAGGAGCAACAAAGGTCTGAAGCATAAGTCCAAGGTCAAAGAGCAATTTCCTAATGAAGATGCACTTGAGCGCTTCGTATGCTGCTATTATTGTGATCTGAATCGTTCCTACTCTGAGCGGATGCAACGTGGCTTCTGTCAAGCCTCCGCCGAAATACTACAACTGTTTGAAGACAGGCTTTAAGCCGCCCATAAACAAGATGTAGTCTAATTAGAACGAGACAGGAAATCGAAGATGTTTACACAAAAAACTTGACACAATCTGCTGCTGCATGGCACTTGGTAAGGGTGCATATGCAATTCATCAATCTGGCAAGTGGTACGCAGATGAGAATATTGATTGGATGCTTATGGAGAGACACTTGAATAAGAAAGCAAGACGAGGCTCAGCCAAGAATCATATAAAAGGTCCGAAGAAGCGGACAAATGAAGATGATGAGCGTTTTGCACAGTCATTTGAGAAGCATGTGCTGATGGCACAGGCGAAGGAAGGCGAGAAAAATGGGGCTGTTTAAGAAGAAAAGTGTAGTACAGTCTAATGATAAGGAAAATAAGAAGCCTGTAATCAAAGCCAGCATTTGTAGTGGCGAGCAGGTTGCAGGATTTAAGGATATACATACAGGTAAGATAGAAGAGGTTATGCTGATAAAGAGTTCGGCAGATCTTGAAAAATTTAAGTCTATGTATGGAATAGATGAAGAAATAGCAAAGGAATACTGATATGAATATACAGATATTTGGAACTAAGAAATGTAATGATACGAAGAAAGCAGAGCGTTTTTTCAAAGAGCGTGGCATCAAGTATCAGTTTATTGACATTAAAGAAAAAGGCATGAGTAAAGGTGAATTTAACTCTGTTGCACAAGTGAATGGTGGTCTGGAGAATATGATCAACTGGGATGGCAAAGACAAAGATTTGCTTGCACTCATTAAATATACTACTGATGAGGACAAGCTGGAAAAAGTGCTTGGGAATCCGCAGGTAATCAAAACTCCGGTAGTAAGGAATGGAAAGCAGTCCACACTTGGTTATCAGCCGGATATCTGGAAAGGATGGAACTGATGTACATAATAAAGACAATAAAAGGTGATATAACAAAAATTACAGATGTGCAGGCAATCGTTAATGCAGCCAATAATTCTCTATTGGGAGGTGGCGGAGTTGATGGTGTCATTCATCGTGCAGCAGGACCGGAACTTTTAGCCGAGTGCAGAACACTTCATGGCTGTGAGACAGGGGAGGCAAAGATTACAAAGGCATATAATCTGCCATGTGATTATGTAATTCATACTGTTGGACCGGTATGGAATTGCGGAAGGAACAAAGAGGAAGAACTTCTTGCAAACTGCTATTTTAATTCTATGAAGCTGGCAATGGAGAATGGAATCAGAACAATCGCATTTCCATCTATATCGACAGGTGTGTACAGTTTTCCGGTAGAGCTGGCAGCGAAAGTTGCAGTTCATACAGTTAATAGATTTCTGCAGGATAATCCAGACAGCTTTGATGTGGTGGAATGGGTGCTGTTTGATTCACATACTGAGGCGGTATATGAAGCTGAGGTCGATAAGATATATAAGCAACTGTAAAGTTTATAATTGGATTTAAGAGAAAAAACAAATTTAAGGGGATAAATTATGTTAAATAGCTACGTTAATTATCAATCACAGAGTGGTCCTATAGGAAAAACTTATTACGATGCTGTTGAAAAAGGAATAAGAAACTTTATTAAGAATGAAGAAAATTTATATCAGAATCTTCCTGAAAAGGAAAGAAGAAATTATCGAAATCATATAGAGTCAAGTTACTTATGTCATGGTATATGGACTAAAATAATGAAAAATGAAAGCAATAATAAATGTCCTTATTCGAATAACTGGTTTTTGTGGAAAGATATAAATGAAAAAGAAGGAATGATTTTTCACTTTGACATAATGAACAATCCAAACTCAAAGAGCTGTGAATTGGCTGCAGCATGTTCAGAAAAAAAGAAAAAAGAATGGGAAAGTAAATATCATTCTATTGGAAATATTACACCAATTCCGTGGTTTAAGGTAGATATGAACCATTATATTAATGGCCAATTATTACATAAATCATTAGATGAGAGATGGGATTTATATCTGCAACTTTTAAAAAATAATTGGTATATATGGAAAAAAAGAACCAACATTACATTTGAGAAGTATATGATATTAACTTGTCAACAAATGTATTATCAGGAGATATTTTCAAACATTAGTGAAAAGAAAATTCAGAGTATTAGTATTAATGATATTAGGTGTTGGAATAATAGGATAAATGAAAATAGTCAGTTGGTTTCGTTTTCTATAGAGAACCTAAAAGAAGCTGATACAATTGTTGAAAACATAATCAAGCTTATAAAAATAAGATGTAGAGTTATTTATTTGTTGTTAAAAGATGATGTTTGATTTATGTAGAGATATTGATAACGTCAATTCACAGAAGGGAAAAAGTTACTATCGTTTATACAGAAATTAAACTGGAGATGACAAATTCTACTCTTTTTTCGATAAAGGAAAAATAAAGTTAAGATGAAGAGAAAGGAAAAAACATGATAGCAGGACAAATAACATGGGAACATTTTATCACGAGAAATAATGATGCACATGGTGTTAGATATAAATTTGAAGATTTATGCAGACAATTATTTACATATGAATTTCTTTCTCAGAACAATGTGAGAAAATATGTTCATAGTAATCCAAATAATCCAGGAATTGAGTCAGAACCTATATTAGATGAAGTAAACAACAGATATATTGGCTATCAAGCTAAGTTTTTTGATAATGATGCTGATTATAGTCAAATCAAAGAATCAGCGCAAAAAGCAGTTAAATATTATAAAGGGAAATTGGATATTCTTTACTTATTTTGCAATAAGGCACTCACAACTACTTGTGATGGTTATAAGAGTATTGAAAAATTGCTAAATGATGCTGGTATTGAATTACAACCGATAACGGATACAACTATACTTGATTTAGTTCGAAAATATCCTCTTTTGGGGAAATATTACTTTGATGATCATGGTATCTCACATGAGTGGCTTGTTAATAAAGCCTCTATAGTAGTTAATATTCTTGGTGAACGATTTAATGCTGATTTTAATGTAGATACAGAGACATCAGGAGAATTGTCTGTCTTTTTACAAAATCAGAGTGCATTAGATTATTACAACGAAAGAAAAAGAAAGCTTGTTGAAGAAATAGATTCATTACGATGGGAGCTTGATGATTTATATAAATATGCCCGTAAACTTTCAAAATTTATTGTCACAATACCGGATGTGGAATTTGATTGCATTTATGAAATTGAAAACTGGCAAGGTATTATTTCTACGGCATTTGAACATGATATTGCGGAAATAGATGCAAAAATTGTGGATATACAAACGGATTATGAGAAAATAAAAGATAGTAATAAGAGTAAGGCTACTGAAGTAAAAAGATATTTAAGCAAATTAAATAAACTCAGGCAGTTATTTTATCGATTAGAGCTGTCTGAAGTTGAGCGTAATCTTCTTAGCAGTAAAATTCTGATAGTTGAAGGTAAAGCTGGTATTGGTAAGACACAACTCTTTGCAAACAAAACGATTTCGTTACTTAATTCAAATGAGGATGCTTTGTTGATCATTGGAAGTGATTGTCTTTCAGATATTAACATATTTGAACAGTTAAAGAATAATTTGAGATTGGATTTTGATTTTGAGGATCTTATTGATATTTTAGAGATAATTGGAGAAAAAAACGGGAAAATAGTGCCAATTCTTATAGATGCATTAAATGAAAGTTGGAAGCCACAATTATGGAAATCCGTTTTACCTATATTGTATAAAAAAGTAATTGATAAGAATTACGTCCGTTTAGCTATATCGTTTAGAAGTGAATATCAGAATGCAATCCTTCCTGAACGATTCCTTGAATTGGATAATGTTGTAAAAATAGAGCATAGAGGATTTAGAAGCAATCCATTTGAATCTGCAAAAAAATTTCTTGGTCATTATGGAATACCGTTTACACCGCTACATATGTTCACTAGCAATATTGCCAATCCATTATTTTTGACGCTGTATTGTAAAACATATCAAGGCGATGAAGTGGAATTACCAGTATTGTATGAGCGTCTTTTAGAAAAGGCAAATGAAAAGCTTCATATAAAATTAGCAAAGGCTATTGAAACAGCAGGTTACGATCAGTCAGATAATATAGTTCTTCCTATAGTGGAAGCTATATCTGAACAGACGCTACTTACAGGAAAGCGTCATTTTGAAAAAAGTGAGATAGAGTCGATGCCAATTTGGAATTCATTGGGATTGGTAGCCAGGCCATTTATTACGCAACTAATACAAGAGAATATTCTTCACGACTATGTAGCGGATGGAAAGAATTATGTATATTTTTCGTTTGATCAGATGAACGACTATTTCTCGGCAAAGACAATTCTTTCAATGTTTCAGACAGAAGAAGAAATTAGAAAATATGTATCTAAAAATGTGTTGGGTATTGTTGATGGAGAATTTAAAAATTGGGAAAGCGAAGATTTGTTTGCACATGTTTGTGCCTTATATGCTGAAAAATTCGGAAAAGAATGTATAGATATTATACAATCTATAAATGATAAATCAGATAAAGAGGATTTATTTAGAGCGTATATTAAATCTTTTGAGTGGAGAAGTAAAATATACTTATCAATTTCAGAATTGTTGGAACTTTGTAACAAGTATTCTATAGAATCATCTATTTTATGGAATGCGTTCATAAACAATTCGGTAAAACTAAGACATCTGTTAAATGCAGATGCTTTACATGAAGTACTAAAAAGATATTCCCTTACCCAAAGAGATTATCTTTGGACAACATTCATTAATGAAAAAAATTCAGGTGATGATCGTATTGTTCAGTTAATTGAAATTTACAATAAAGGAGAAGCACTTGAGGTTTCTGATAAAGAACAAATTAGGCTATTACTGATTCTCTTCTCCTGGATACTTACATCTTCAAACCGCTGGCTTCGTGACACTACGTCGAAGGCTATGATTGAAATTTTAAAAGATAATTTTGAGTATACAGAGTATCTGTTAAAATTGTTTTCTGATGTAAATGATCCATATGTGATTCAGAGACTTTATGGAATTGTATTTGGAGCTTGTGTAAAACGTAATTGTGAAAATAAGGAAACGTTTAAGTCATTAAGTTGTTTTGTGTTTGAGAACATCTTTAATAAAAAGATCGTATTTCCGGATATTCTATTACGAGATTATGCAAGACTTATTATTGAACGGTATTTGATGGAGTATCCAGATGAACTTCAAGGTTATGACCTTGAAAAGATAAAACCACAGTATAAATCAATTCCTATTCCAGATATAGAGGATCAAAAATACTCAGATAAAAACTTTAAAAATGGATTATTCTATATTCAGCATTCCATGAGATTTGAAGGGATTGGAATGTATGGAGATTTTGGTAGATATGTTTTCCAAAGGGCATTACGAAATTTTGAGGTAGATGATTATAAAATTTTTAATTATGCTATGTACTATATTATTAATGAACTAGGATATCAGGGAGACTTGTTTGATGATTATGATAGATTGGCAAATAGTTTCGCATATGATAGACATCGCGTAATAAAAATAGAACGAATTGGGAAAAAGTATCAGTGGATTGCTATGTATAACATATTGGCTCGAATCTCAGATTATTATCCTATGAAGAATCGCTTTTCAATGGAAGAGGAGATTTTATCGTATGATGGTCCATGGGAGCCCTATGTAAAAGATTTTGATCCAACGTTGAATGCACATAATTTATTATGTAAGGATGCTCCATATTTTTCACAAGTCAATAAGCATATAGATGAAGCTGTTCAAGAAAATAATTGTGCTAGAGCGGACCCTTTATTTGATAAAAGCATATGGGTTAATGCTGATTCGATATTTTTTGAAAATCAAAAAGAAGATTTATTGTTAACAGATGATAGCGGAATTCAATGGGTTGTTCTGTCTAAGTACGCTGATACTGGCAGAAATGATTTAGCATATGACAAACTGGTGATATGGAATTGGCTCTATGGATATTTTGTTAATGATGAGCAATTGACTATATTAAAAGAGTATGCGGGTAAAAAAGTGAATCTATTTAATAGTGATAGTACGGGGATTCCTCAAACATATACTATATATAATAGGGAGTATCCTTGGTCAAGTGGTAGTAAATCTGTGTTGGAATGGCAATGGAAAAATATTGAATTAAGAACTGGTGAAACAAAATTGGTAACTAAAACAGTTGAAGAACCACAGTTTTCTTACATAGATGCATTGTTAAAGAAGTACTCGGGTGAAGTAGGCAATGAGGAAGTAGAGTTTGAACCAGAAATGGATTTAGATGTAGAGTTTAATATTCCGACAGTAACCAAGACATATACAAAAGAAGAATCTGTTACAATAGACTTGGGTAGAGTACTAAATACTACTCAAGACTTATTATGGGAGGAAGAATTTGATGCATCTAAGGAGGAAACACTTTCGTATTCTCATCCGTGTGCAGAAATTATTAATGTTTTGGGACTCAGACAAAAGAAATATGATGGATATTATTATAATGAAGCAGGAGTACTTATAGCTTTTGATACTGATTTGACAAAACAAAAAGCTGGATTGATTATTCGGAAAGATGCTTTAGACAAATTTTTAGATATTAAGAATTATCATCTTATATGGTTTGTAAATGCATCTAAAGAGATACACGATAAGACGCTTATGATTACTAAGTTTGCAGATTGGACTGGATTATTGGAATATGCTGGTAATTCTGTACAGGGCGAGTATTATATTCCGAAGTCTCGACAAGAATGGTGATTATATACATATAGATAAAATGAGCTGGTGTTTGAGCCAGCTCAATCTTCTACATGGAAGACATCTTCCACCATCATATTAAAGTATTTTGAAATCCGCAGCATAAATTCAGCGGACGGGGTGCTTTCTCCACGTTCTTTTGTGCACGTTCAATCTGGCGGCTGCGTATTTTCTGCTGATATTTTTTGTATT
>ERZ827440.90-NODE-90-length-138023-cov-5.866773_pt1 | contig 138023 bp, 113 predicted proteins | sample MGYA00519774_ERZ827440 | MGnify/ENA primary metagenome ERZ827440 (study PRJEB31778, sample SAMEA3449302) | human gut metagenome | biome: human gut; feature: human-associated habitat; material: faeces | place: United Kingdom | collected 2010/2012 ... | reverse complement strand
TACAAATCAGCTGCTCTGCCAATTGAGCTACACCAGCGATGAGTCTTCACCAAACGTCGAGTCTTTTTCAACGCTTACTGATTATACCATATAATCAAACGGCTGTCAAGCCCTTTTTGTGAACTTTTTCGATTTTTTGATATTGACAACATCGCTTCATAATTGTATAATAGGGATATATTAAATAATAAGTAAGAAAATGAGAAAGGGTGAATCTCGTGGCTTCTAAAAATGCGGTCGGATCGGAACTTATAACCGAACAACTGAAAAGCGGCGAGTTTTCTCCCGTGTACTATATTTTCGGCAACGAACCGTATCTGAAATTCTTTTGGCTTGAAAAACTGCGTGACGCATTCCTGCCCGAGGACGTCCGTGACGACGTGACATACCGCTATGACGGCGAAACGCTTTCCTCAGAAGAGTTTGAATCCGCAGCAGGTTCGTTTTCGATGCTTTCGGAAAGAAAGGTCGTTATTGTCAAAGACCTGCCCCTGAACGGCGACGTCGCGGCTTTTTGCCTGAAAAATCCCGATGTGTTCGCGCCCGACGGTATGATAATCTTTTACGATACGAAAGACGATTATGACAAGAAGTCGGAGAACGCAAAAAAATTTATCGACTTGATAAGCGAAAAGGGCAGCCTTGTCCGTATAGATTCCCCCGATGAAAAAACGCTTGTGCGCTGGATAGGCAAACAATGCGCCATTGAGGGACTTACCGTTTCCGAATACGATGCAAAATATCTGCTTGACTGCATAGGTCCGTCAATGCTTGCCCTGCGCTCCGAAATAGAAAAAATCAGGTTTTATACCGATGACGGCAGGCTCAAAGCCTCCGATGTGGACGCGATATGTCATAATTCCGCAGAGGTCAAAGGCTATCTTATCACAAATGCCATTATCGAGAGTGACCCCGGAAAGGCATTTTTGCTGATTGAGGATTTTCTGAAAACGAAAGACGGCAACGAACAGATTCTTGCGGCGACCGTGTTCGGATATATCGGAAAACTTTGGAAGGTCAAACTTCTGCTCGACCTCGGCAGTTCGGATTCCGAAATGGCGAAAGCGATAGGCGTCAAAAACGCGTTTTCATATATCAAATGCGCAAAAAAACATTCGGTCGAAGATATTGATGACGCTGTTGAAATATGTGTCAAAGCCGATATTGCGCTGAAATCGACCGCAACACCTCCGAACGCCGTACTTTATCGCCTTGTCTCGGAACTGACGGAGCGCTTATGATAACCGTTGACAGAATAGTTGTCGTTGAGGGCAAATACGACAGGATAAAACTTGCGGGAATACTTGACGCAACGGTTATATGTACCGATGGGTTCGGCATATTCAAAAATGAGGAACTTAAAAAGACGCTTCGGGCGCTTGCGGAAAAACGCGGCTTGCTCATTCTGACGGACAGCGACAGCGCGGGATTTACCATACGCAATTACATTGTCAATCTCGTCGGCGCAAAAAACGTTGTGAATGCGTATGTCCCCGATATAAAAGGCAAGGAAAAACGCAAGGCTCACGCTTCTGCGGAGGGCACGCTCGGTGTTGAGGGCGTAGACGAGTCGGTTATTCTTTCCGCGCTTGAAAAGGCGGGCGTGACCGCAAGCCGAACCGAACGGAAAAAATATCTGACAAAGACCGACTTTTATCTGCTCGGGCTTTCGGGCGGCGAAAATTGTTCCGCGCGCAGAGATCTGATAAAAAAAGAACTCGGACTTCCGAAAAAAATGTCCTCGAATGCGCTTATAGAAATACTGAACATAATGCTCTGCGAAGATGAATTTCGCGCCCTGTTGAAAAGATTGGAGAAATTGAAATGACATATACGTTTACAACCGATGTGACGGCGGAAGAGATTGAAAAGTTTCTTGCCGCGCTTCCGCATTACAATGTGATGCAATCTCCCTCATGGGCGCAGGTCAAACCCGATTGGTCAAGTATTCTTTGCGGAGTACGCGATGAGAACGGCACTCTCTGCGGCTCTGCGCTTCTGCTTATACGCCGTCTGCCGCTCGGCTTCAAAATAGCGTATTCTCCGCGCGGATTTATCGCCGATTATTCAAACGAGGCGCTTGTCTCCGTCTTTGTTTCGGGGCTTCGCGATTACTGCAAAAAGATCAGGGCATACGTCCTGCGAATTGATCCAGAGATACGCATAGGCAGTATTTACAAAGGTGAAAAGACAGAGAATAAGACAGGGCTTGCGCAACTTGAACTGCTCAAAAAACAGGGCTTCCGTCACATGGGTTTTGCCACGGATTTCAACACCTACACCCAACCGCGTTTCAATGCCGAATATTCGCTTGTCGCGGAGGACGGGCACGCGCTGACGGACGAAGAAATCCTGAGCGGATTCGATAAAAAACTGAAAAAATTTATCGGCGCGTATACCGAAAAACGCGGCATATTTTTCGAGACCGACCTCTCCGAAAACGCCGTTGAAGAATTTGTGCGCATTTCGGAGCATACGGAACAGCGCCAGCATATTTTGCTCCGCGATGCGGAATACTTTACCCGTATGAAAAAGGCGTTCGGGGATAACCTTGTCATCATGTTTGCAAAAATGGATCTTGACAGGTTCGAAAAGTTTTTGGACACTCAGCCGGACGACGAGCAGACCCGCGCCGACAGGACGGAGGCAAAAAGACTGCGCGAAGAAAAAGGAAACATCGTCGATATGTCCGCGGTGCTGTTCCTTAAAAGCCGAGACACCGCATATCTGATGTATTCGGGCTTTGACGACAGCGTTTATCCGCGTTTCCGCACCACCAATCAGATAAGATTTGAGGCGATGCGCCGTTTCCGCGACGAGGGACTTTCGACATTCAGTTTTATGGGCATACACGGAGACTTAAACGACACTCTTTCGGAGTTTAAGTTGAAATTCAATCCCGTAGTCGTTGAATTTGCGGGCGAGTTTGAAATGCCCGTGCGTCCGCTGACATATAAATTTATGGCGAAAGCGTTCCCGAAAGCAAAAAAACTGTATATCGGGCTTATGTTGAAACTTAAAGGAAAGAAATAGAAAGATACTTTGATTTGCCTTGCAAAGAAAGGTTCGGACATGAAAAAATACGTTCTTGCTCTCGACGAGGGAACAACAAGTGCCCGTGCGGTCGTTTTTGACGCAAAAGGAAAAGTCGTCTCCGTTTCGCAGAGAGAGTTTGCGCAGATCTATCCGAAAGAGGGTTGGGTCGAGCACGACCCGATGGAAATTTACTCTTGCCAGTACGGCGTTATGACCGAGGCGATAACCAAAATGGATATCGACCCCGAAGAGATCGCCGCGATAGGTATAACGAATCAGCGTGAGACGGCGGTCGTATGGGACAGACATACGGGCAAGCCCGTTTACAATGCGATAGTTTGGCAATGCCGCCGCACCGCGGAACTTTGCGAACAACTGAAAAAGGACGGATATGAAGAGTATATCCGCCGCGTGACCGGACTTCCGACAGACGCATATTTCAGCGGAACGAAAGTTAAGTGGATTCTTGATAACGTCGAGGGCGCCCGTGAACGTGCCGAAAAAGGCGACTTGATTTTCGGTACCGTCGATTCGTGGCTGCTTTGGAAACTTACGAACGGCAAAAAGCATTTGACGGACAGAACAAACGCTTCGCGAACAATGCTTTTTGATATCGAAAAACTTGACTGGGACGAAAAACTGCTTTCTCTTTTCGGTATCCCGAGAAGTATGCTTCCCGAAGTTTGCTGCTCTGCGTCCGATTTCGGCACGGTTAATATCCAAGGTACGGAGATTCCCGTTTGCGGTATAGCGGGCGACCAACAAGCGGCACTTTTTGGGCAGGGCTGCTTTGAAAAAGGCGATGTCAAAAACACATACGGAACGGGTTGCTTTTTGCTGATGAACTGCGGTGACTCACCGATAATCAGTTCAAACGGTCTTATATCGACCGTTGCGGCAAGTTCCGATTGCAACAAAAAAAGTTACGCGCTCGAAGGCAGCGTTTTTGTGGGCGGGGCTGTCATACAGTGGCTCCGCGACGAACTCGGTTTTATTTCGGAATCGACGGACAGCGAATATTTTGCCCGCAAAGTAGATGACTGCGGCGGCGTTTATGTCGTCCCCGCATTTGCCGGTCTCGGTGCGCCTTATTGGGATATGTATGCGCGAGGAACGATAACCGGACTTACCAGAGGAAGCAACAGAAATCATATAATCAGAGCCGCGCTTGAATCTATTGCATATCAAACCGAGGATCTGCTCGAAGCCATGCGTGCGGATACCGGCAACCGTCTTAATTCTCTTTGCGTTGACGGCGGTGCGTGTGCAAACGGGCTTTTGATGCAGTTTCAGGCGGATATTTCCGCAACGGTTGTCAAACGCAGAAAAATGAGCGAAGCAACGGCTCTCGGTGCGGCGTTCCTTGCGGGACTGACCTGCGGCTTTTGGAAAAACGAAGAGGAATTGAAAGAACTGCTCTCACAGGAAGACATTTTTATGCCTAATATGGCATCCGATATACGAAACAAAAAACTTAAAGGCTGGCGGCGCGCCGTTGACTGCGCCCGCAGATGGGAGATCGACGAATGAAAATCAGCGAACTTCGCATACCGTCAACCGACGGCGTTCACGACCTTTACGCAAAACTTTACGAACCCGATGAGACCCCGAAAGCGCTTGTACAGATAGTTCACGGCATGGTAGAACATATCGAGCGTTACGACCCTGTTATGCGGATTCTCTGCGAGAACGGCTTTGCAGTCTGCGCACACGACCATCTCGGTCACGGCAAGACCGTATCAGACGAGACCGAACTCGGCTATTTTGCCGAAAAAGACGGGTGGAGCGTACTTATAGACGACGTGCATACGGTTAAGACCGCCGTCCGTAAAAGACTTTCCGACTGCGGTGCAAAAACCGTGCTGTTCGGTCACAGCATGGGCTCGTTTGTTGCAAGACTGACATATGCCAGATATGACGATTATGACGCGCTTGTTGCCTGCGGCACGGGCGGTAACAATCCCGGTTCGGGCTTCGGCGTGGTTATGACAAAGATAATTAAGGCGTTCAGGGGCAGTCATGCCCGTTCAAAACTTCTTTATGCGCTTGTGTTCGGAACATATAATAAGAAATTCGGCGCAACCGGCGGTTTTGAGTGGCTGACAAGAGATACGGATATGGTTGTCATACACGATGCGGATAAACTCTGCACTTTTGATTTTTCCGTTTCGGCGCTGCTTGACCTTATAACTCTGAACAGACGCGCAAATTCGAAAAAATGGTTTGAAGCGGTTGATACCGAAAAACCCGTCTTGCTTATCGCGGGCAGCGACGACCCCGTGGGCAACTACGGCAAAGGCGTAAAAGAAGTGTATGACCGCCTTGTTGCGACGGGACACAAAAATGTATCTCTTAAACTTTATGACGGCGCAAGACATGAGATACTGAACGAAACAAACAGGGACGAAGTAAACAAAGACCTGACGGATTTTATCCGCTCGGTTACGGAGGAATAAAATGAGCAAGGCAATCAATATCGGAAACAGACGCGAACTTTTCGTTGACGGCGAGATGTTCGAAAAACTCGGAGATACGGAGTTTGTTCTCCACCAACCCGAACCGCGTGAAATAGCGATTCGCAGAGACACTCTGGCGGACGACCACGCGACTTCGTATTACAGCATCATTCACAACGGCGAAAAGTACATTATGTTTTATACCGCGCACGGTTTCGGACAGAACAAGGCTGGGAACTGGCCGCAGCAGCATATCTGCCGCGCCGAAAGCGTTGACGGAATACATTGGGAAAAGCCCGATTTCGGGATTTACGAATTCCGCGGAACGAGACATAACAATATCGTATACTTTTTCGATTACGACCTGTTGGATAACTTCTATGCAATGTACGACACCAGCCCGAACTGCCGCGAAGGAGAACGTTACAAGGCGCTTGCGGAACGTGTTATAAACGGTGTGGCTGTTTTGAGCGGTGTGGTTTCCCCCGACGGAATCCATTGGCGCGACATCGGAACGGTTATAAAAAAGGGTACATTTGACTCACTCAACACTCTTTATTACGACCCCGAAATAGGCAAGTACAGAGCGTTTTTCAGAGGCTGGCAGTTCCATGAACCGTCGCTCCACCTCGGCGAAACGTCAATGAATGATATCCCGTCGTATCAGGCGACAGGCTGCCGCTGCATTAAGACCGCCGTTTCGGACGACTTCTATCATTGGAGTGAGCCGGAAGACCTTAAATACGGCGATCAGCCCGCATACCAACTTTATACGAACAATATCGCGCCCTACTACCGCGCCCCGCATATTATTTTCGGATTCCCGACCAGATATTACGATCGTCCGTGGACGAGAATGTATGAGGAACTTCCGAATCCCGAACGCCGTTGGACGGGCAGATATGCGATGACGGACGGTTTGTTTATGACGAGCCGTGACGGATTGAACTTCCACCGTTTTGACGATGTTCCTTTCTTCCCGTCGGGTATCGAGGGCGACGGCAACTGGGTCTACGGCGACGCATATCCCGCGCACGGCATGGTTGAAACGCCGTCCGACAGAAAGAACGAGCCGAATCAGATCTCGATGTTTGCGCCCGACCTTGCGGAAAATGCGATAAGAAGATACGTTATTCGCCTTGACGGATTTGTTTCGCTTCATGCGAAATATCCCGATACGGAACTGCTCACAAAGCCGTTTATCTTTGACGGCGACCGTCTCGAATTCAATTACAGAACGACCGTTTCGGGGCACTTCTACGTTGAATTTCTTGATGAAAAAGGCGTTCCGTTCAGAGGGTATGAGATGAAATATTGTGACGAGATGTTCGGCGACACCGTTGCCCGTGATGTTTCATGGCGTCGCAACAGAGACCTTTCCCCTCTCAAAGGAAAGACCGTCCGCATGAGAATCGTTATGCGCGAATGCGACTTGTTCTCTTTCCGTTTTTATAATAAAGACTGATGATTCGAAAAAAATCCGCCTGCGGTGCATTTACACCGCAGGCGGATTTTCTTATTGTAAAACTATTTGTTTTTAATGTCTTTGCCACCGTTGTTTATTGTTCGTCGTTTGTATAAACGGTTTGGAAAGCGCCTGTTCCGTCATAAATCAAAATGATAGCCGAATCTGCGTTTTCTGCAAGATATACATATATGCCCTCACAGGTTTTGAGATTGTCAAGATATATGTCTATTGCACAGCCGTTTTTATCAAAAACTCTGCAAAAATATGCGCCTATCTCGCTGTAAGTGTCGTCCGCATAGCATTTTTCGATATGATATGTTACGTCGCCTATTTTCTGCTCAAACACCGCAACATAGCAACCGAGGTAATCGGAATAATCCTTTACTCCGGCAGTTGCGTTGCCGCCTGTTATAACGGAAACGCACTGTTCGTAAATGCCTTGAAGATCTTCTTGTGACAGCCCGTTCGGGTGAGTGCTCTGCTCAAAATACGCGTAGTTTCCGCTTGTATAATATTCCGAATCGCCGCTGAGACCGGGCAGATATTGGGAAAGTTCATCCGTTATCATCTTTGCAAGCTCATCGCCGAGTATATCGGGCATTTTTTCAATGATACCTGCCAACGCCGTCTGTATATCTTCTCCGACTTTCATGAAATCGGATTCGGACATTTTAAGTATATCGGTGTATTCGGGCAATTCTTCTGCGGCCGCTTCGTTTTTGAGTGACACGTTTATGTCAATGCCCTTTCCTGCGATGTCCTTGAACTCAACCGTAAGCCCGTTATCGGTCTTAATTGTTCCGTCAACGGTTATTTCCGTGTCTCCGTCTTTGGCTGAAAGCTTGATTTTTCCGTCCTTTTTGTTGTGGGTAAAAGTAATCTCGTCTGCATTAAATGACTCAGAGATAAGATCAAGCGTAAATCCGTTGCCGTCTGCGGTTGAGGCTTTGTATGTAACGGAATACTCGTCTTCCGAAGCGGAAACGGTTCTTTCGAACTTTGTTTCTTCCGATGCATCTTTATCCTTGAAAGAAGCCGTTATTTTTCCGTCTTTCGGGTTTTTGCCGAAGATGATAGTTCCGCCTCCGTTTTCATCTTCAAGATCGATTCTGACAACATATTTGCCCTTGACAAAAATCTTTAATGTCAAATCCGAACTCGAAACATCGAAATTGTCATCTCCGATTGCCGCGAAGGAAGAGGACTCAAAAAGTTTTTTGAAAAAGTTTTCCGTGTCGGCAGCTTTTATCGTGTAAGTGTTTGCCGTTACAGAAACCGTTTTGCCGTCAAGTTCGATTTTTTCCTTTTCGGATTTCTTGGTGTCCTTTATTGACTTTATAAATTCTTCGTATGCCGTCTTCGGGTCGGTAATAGCATTGTTGATTTTAAAGTCCGAGAACAAACCGGAGACATCATCGGGGATAAGTTGCCCCAAAAGTGAATTTTCAAAATTCTTGACGAAGTTCTCATCAACGGTCATCCCGTAAAGTCCGTCCCCCAATATATTTGTGCCGAGAACAAAGGTATTGTCTTTGGAATAACCTTTCAAAGAGAGAAGCGTTTCGTCGTCTGTGTCTATCTTTCCGTCTTTCGAAGCTCCAAACATCAGTTCGAAGTTGCTGTTGCCTTTTACGGAGCTTCCGTTGATCTGAACGGAAACGTCATTGGGAAGTGTAGTCAGTTTTCCTGTGAGATTTGCAAATATCTCGTAAGATATTCCTTTTTCCGCGTCAAAATCTTTGAGCGCGTTGTAAAATTCATTCTTCCCGAATTCCGCGTCCAGCGTGTTCTTCCACGCTTTTGCAACGTCGTCCTCGTCCCTGAAAATAACTTCTTTTGCGAGGAAGTATCCGCCTCCTGCCAAAAGCGCAAGAATGAGAACGAGAATTATGTAGAACAAAGGCTTTTTGTAAAGAGGTTTCTTTTTCGGCGTTTCCTCAATCGCAGGAATTTCTCCGTCCGCTGCGGGAACTGTTTCCGTCGGAACTTCCGCCGTTTCGGTCGGAGTTTCTTCCGTTACGGGAACTTCTTCTCCTGCGTCGGATTTCGTTCCCTCGTCGGTCGCTGCTTCCGCCGCCGCGTCTTCTGCCTGTGCCGATTCGACTTTTTCGGTGACAGCCTCTGCCGGTTCGTTTGCAACAGTTTCCTGTTTTGTTTCAGCCGTTGCTTCGGGTTCCTGTTGCCGGTTGTTTACGGGAGAGCCGCATTCGGGGCAAAAAGCCGCGCCCTCAGTCAACTCTGTTCCGCAGTTTGTGCATTTCATACCTTTTCCCTCCTGTGTGAAATAAGGTTGTTTGTTTTTCCTTTATTTTCTGTTTCAAGACCAACGGTTGCCATTGTCTGAATCATAAATGTATTTTAGTCTCTATTATATATAACGTTTCAGAAAACGGTTTGTGACATATTTTTTGATTCTTTTATAAAAAGTTTTCAGTTCTTGGACCATGTTTCGATCTTCGGAAAGATGAAATTTTCGCTCGGTTCCACTTCACCCTTGACCGAAAGATTGAGAGCAAGCGCCGACCGTGTATAGCATATCGGAATAAACGGCATTGCTTCGGAAAACAGTTCAAGCACCGTTTTTATGTCGGCTGTGCCGTTCGCAAACGCTTCAAGCGCTGCGGAAAACGCCGTTTGCCCCGCATCGTATCCTATTTCGTCAAAAACATGGCGTATATCCATATCGTATCCGATATCGACTTCGGCTATCAGAATGTCGTAGTTCTTGTTTGCGACCGCTTCCGCGTAACTTTCGCTTGCAAGTTGACGGACGGTCGTCGAAAATCCCATTTCCGTCAGTTGCGCCGAAAGCGCCTGCGCCAACGCCGTATGGTTTCTGTTGTCGCTGTCAACAACTATTCTCAGATTTACTTTTGAGCCGTAGTATTCGTACTGCCAGTTCTCGTCCTTGTAAAGCCTTGCATCGTAGAAAAACCGTTCCGCCGCCGCTTTGTCATAGTTGCTGTCGCTTAAATTTGCCTCAATCGTTCTTGACCACGACGGATTGAACGGCGCCCACGTCATCACTGCGCACCCTCGCAAGGCTTCGCTGTACAGGAGGTCACGGTCTATGCCGACTGTAAACCCTTTGCAAACATTCTTATAAGACGCAAAAAACGGTCTGTTCGGGTTGACGACAAGAATTATTGCAGAGTTTGTCGTAAACGCGGAAAGTTCGCTGCCTCCGCGATATTTGGATGAACCGTCTGAAAGATCTGCGTAAAGCGCGTCCGTTCCTCCGTAATTGAAATCGCTCATCATATCGCCCGGGGTCGTATAGCCCACAGCCTCGATTTTTTGCAATTTCGCATCTTTCATTTCTTCACGATACGCATTGACCGTCAATATTATGTTTTCGTCCGTCTTCTCCGCTTTATATTTTCCCGCGCCTATCGCTGTTCCGAGCAGCGAGCCCGTTCCGCTTTTGACTATCGGCACGGCGCAGAGATTTATATATTGCTGTGCCTGATGTGAAAACGTGACGGAAAAAGTCTTTTCGCCTGTGGCGCGGAAAGATAAAATGCTTTCGAAAAAGCGGGAATAACGTTTCCCCGTCTGAGCCAGACCGAACGAGTATGCGCAGTCTGCCGCGGTGACGGGAGTTCCGTCCGAAAAAACGGCTTTATCCGAAATTTTGAAAATTACTGTCGCGTTTTTTTTCTCAAGACTTTCCGCAAGATTGCACTCCGCGTCCCATAAGGAATTGACTTTTATAAGTCCGTCGTAACAAAGAGAAGCAAGGTCGTTGTTGACTCGGCTTTCGACACCGTAAATGTCAAGCGTGTCGGAAAGCGAATAGGGAAGTCTGAACGTTGTATCTTTTTGCTCCGTTTCTTCGGGTGCCGTCGTTTCAAGTTCCCCGACAAGATCCGTGATGGACGTCCCGAAAAGAGAACAGGATGTCAAAAAAATCGTGAGTGACAGAAAAAGGCATATTACGGAATATGCCTTTTTCTTTGATATAACTGTTTTTTTTATGTTATTATTGACCCTCATATTGGCTCTTGGCTTTTTCTACCGCAGAAAGCGCGTCACGAAGTTGGTCTTCGGAATTTCCGAGAATCTCGGTCACATAGTTGACAGCCGCGGTTCTCATTCTTGCCGCTTCCGTTTTCGCTTTGTCAACCGTTTCCGATGCTCTTTCGCGGGCGATTATCATAATCTCCTGCTCATTGACAAGCGCGTCAGCCTGTGCCTGTGCTCTTGCTATCATCGCGTCGGAATTTTTCTTTGCTTTGACAAGCATTTGCTCTGCGGCTTTTCTTGCCTTTTCTTTCATGATGTCGGAATCTTCCTTAACTCTGTTCATCATGGTCTCTTTGTTTGCTATAACTTCTTTTGCCTGTTTGAGCTCAACGGGAAGACTCTGGCGGATATTGTCCATTATATCAAAAAATCTGGACTCGTCCAAAATTACTTTTCCTTTAAACAGGGGAATATGGAATGCATCTTCGATAAGGTCTTCGAGTTCTTCGAAATCCTTGTAAAAATCGTTTGCCATCATTTACACCTCTTCACAGTATTTTTTTCGTATATCTCTTATAATCTTTTCCGAAACATAATCCGAAACATCGGCTTTGAACGAAATAAGTTCGCGTACAGCCGAGGAACTGATATGGCACAGCTCGGGTTTTGACGCAAGGAGTACGGTTTCTATGCCGTAATTGCCGAGTCTGCCGTTAAAGTCCGCAATGGTTGCTTCGTATTCATAATCCGCTTGATTCCGAACGCCTTTTACAAGCACCGCAGCGCCTTTCTTTTTGCAGAAATCAACTACCAGCCCGTCATAAGCGTCAACCGTTATTCTCGGGTCGTCTTCAAACGCCTTTTCACACATCCGCACGCGCTCTTCTTTTGAAAACAGCGTCTTTTTTTCGCGGTTTACGCTGACAAGAACGCATACTTTGCCGAACAGGTTTGCCGCTCTGCGGATAACGTCCTCATGCCCCTTTGTTATCGGGTCGTAACTGCCCGGGCAAACCGCAACAATATCATTCATTTTCTTTCCTCTTGATATAGACGAGAAAAGATACTCCCGAAAAAGTATATCTTTTTCTCAAAACGAGTTTTCCTATCTCTTCCGGCTTTTTGTCCGCACTGTCGCATTCGAGAACGACGACCGCATCGTCGGAAAGCAACTCTCCGTCGGCAAGGTATGACAGCGCCTTATCCGAAAGCCCGGAAGCGTAAGGAGGGTCAATGAAAACAACATCAAAAACTCTGTCCGCGTCGTGTTTCAAGTACCGTTTGTAATCAACGTTCAGAACGGTTGCCCTGTCTTCGCTTTTCGTTCTCTTTACGTTTTCTTTCACTATTGCGCAGGAAGTCGCCGCATTGTCGCAAAACACGCAATGTTCCGCTCCTCGCGAAAGTGCTTCAAGCCCGAGTTGCCCCGTTCCCGCAAAAAGATCGAGAACTTCACCTTTTATGTCAAACTGGATGGCGCTGAACATCGCTTCTTTAACTCTGTCTCCCGTCGGGCGGACGGGCAGGCTTTCATCGGGCGTTTTAAGTCGGACTCCTCTTGCCCGACCGGATATTATTCTCATAGCATACCTCCGGGCAATAAAGCCGTTAATATCTATATATCATTATATCAAAATATAAATAATATTGCAACAATTTAACAGAAAATTCGTTTTTTAGTCCGTTACGTCGGAGAATGCAATCTCTATTCGCTGTATTTTTGAGTGACGGAGTTCCGAAAAACATTTGTCTTCAAGATAAGTTATGAGTTTGTCCATGACCGAAAGATCTTCGTGCGCAATATCAAAGCGTGTAACATAAACGGGTTTCATATATTTGATTGTTCTGTCAAACGCGCAAAGGTTATAGTTTCTGCCGAAAGTTGCGTTTACACAGCAATCAAGGTACCATGCCGCAACGATGTTGTTGTAATGCACCAGGTCGGTCTGGTCGAGATGCTTGTCAAAAATTACGCGGAAGCGAATATAGTAACTGTGTCCGGGCATAACGGTCACGGGGGTTTTATGGTTCTCAAACATTGGTGAATCCTCCTCAGCCTATTTAATCCATTATACCATGCAAAGAGAAAAAAATAAAGACCTTTTGGCAAAAAAATTGATGAAAACGGCAGAAATTTGCGTTTTTTGAAAAGGTCTCGGCGGAGTGTTTTCAAAACGCGGAAAAAGCCTGTCATTTATAATCAAAATCGCTCTTGAAATTTAGTAAAATTACCACTTCAAAATCGGATGAAAATGTGCTACAATAAAGGTGCGGACAGGGGAGATGCCGTTCCCCGGCGCCCGCCGTTCAGACGGCTCAAAACCTGTTCAGTCTGAAACAAAGGAGCGACGGTTATGAAGATCAGGTACGTTTCCAGAAAATGCACGGCTTATCAGGACACAAAGAATTATACGGAGAAGAAACTCAAAAAACTTGACAAATTCTTCCCCGAGGACTGCGAAGTGACCGTGGTTTACACTCTGGAAAGGGACAACCGCCACAAAGTTGAAGTCACCGCGGAAAACAGCGGGCTTATTTTCCGTGCCCAATCCACTACGGACGACTTCAAGTACAGCGTTGACGAGATAGTTGAAATCTTGACGAGGCAGATCCGCAGACATAAGACGAAGTTGGAGAAGCGCATCAAAAAGCCGATCGACTCGGAAATTCTCGAATCTTCGGATTTCGCGGAAGATGATTATGACATAATCAAGACCAAGAAAATCGATCCGAAGCCGATGACGGACGAGGAAGCTATATTGCAGATGAATCTGCTTGCGCACGACTTTTTCATCTATACGGACAGCGAAAACAAGCCGCGCATAATTTATCGCCGCCGAGACGGTAAATACGGGCTTATCGAGGTCGAATAAAAAGAATAAAAAAGCATATTATGATCAAAATTAAGGTCTGATCAATCTGTTACGGGCGTGGGAACTTTGTTTCCCACGCCCTGCATTTTTGGGTCGGAATCTTTCGGCGCAAAAAAACGAAAAGAACGGTCTTTTGCCGTTCTTTTCGTTTTTTCAGTTTGCTTCCGTTTTAATTTTTTCCCCGTCAGGACAAGAGAAGATGCAATGCGCTTCTTCGTATGCTTTCTTGCTCTCTTCGGGTGAGATATATGTCGGAACAAGGTCGCGTATGAGTGCTCTCATGTCCACCGAATCGTCAAGCATGACGTTGTAAAGATGATCTATCTTTTCGCGGAAATCAGGCGCGAGCGGCGGCGGATCGTCCACATATATCAGGTCGTTCGCCGTCTTTTTCAGATTTGCCGTGTCTATGAGCAACTCTTCATAAAGTTTTTCGCCGGGGCGCAAACCCGTAAATTTAATTTCGATATCTTTATACGGCGTATATCCCGAAAGGCGTATAAGGTTTTCGGCAAGGTCGAGTATCTTGACCGGTTTGCCCATGTCGAGAACGAATATCTCTCCGCCTTTTGCGTACGTTCCCGCTTCAAGAACGAGCGAAACAGCCTCGGGAATGGTCATGAAGTAACGTATAATACGCTTGTCCGTAACCGTGACGGGACCGCCGTCGGCAATCTGTTTTTTGAACAGGGGAATAACGCTGCCGTTGCTGCCGAGAACATTTCCGAAACGGACGGCAACATATTCTGTCTTTGAACGGTCGTTGAAATACTGCACGACCATTTCGCAAAGGCGTTTCGATGCGCCCATAATGTTTGTCGGATTTACGGCTTTGTCCGTTGAGATGAGCACGAATTTTTCCGTGTTGTACATATCCGCGGCTTTTGCCACTTTGAATGTTCCGAAAACATTGTTTTTTATTGCCTCGTTCGGGCTGTCTTCCATTAACGGAACGTGCTTATGCGCCGCCGCATGGAAAACTATTTGCGGTCTGTAAAGTTCAAAAACCGCCTCAACACGCTTGTGGTCTCTTACGGAACCGATAAGCGTGATAAGGTCAAGATCGGGAAATCTTGTGCGGAGTTCATTTCTTATATCATACGCATTGTTTTCGTAGACGTCGAAAATTATCAGTTGTTTCGGACCGAATCCCGCAATCTGTCGGCAAAGTTCGCTTCCGATAGAGCCTCCGCCTCCCGTGACAAGCACAACTTTGTTGTTTATGTAAGCCGAAACGTTATCCATATCAAATTTTATCGGGTCTCTGCCGAGCAAATCTTCAACTTCGACTTTGCGCAAGTTGTTTATATGCGCGGAACCTTTCAGAATGCTGTCAAGCCCTGGGATGATTTTAAGAACGCATCCCGTCTGCTTGCAAATGTCAAGAATAGCCGCCTGTTCTTTTCGCGTTGCGGACGGAATGGAGAGCCATATCTCGTCAATTCGTCTCCGTTTTGCATTTTCGATTATTGAATCTCTGTCTCCCACAACGGGAACGGAATGAAGTGTGGTTCCTCTTTTTGCTCGGTCATCGTCAATGATGCAGACGGGAACGATGTTTCGAACGGATTTTTTATCCTGCAATTCACGGATGACCGTTTCGGACGCCGATCCTGCACCTATCAGCATAACGCGGACTTTTTTTACCCCGCGCATCTGCCAATTTTCCTTTATCATTCGCAATCCTCTGTAAGAGAATCTCGAAACCAAAAGCACGAATGTTATCAGAAAGAAAAGAAATACCAGAAATGCGGGACGCACCGCCGTAGGACGGTGAAAAGAAAGCCCGAGGAGTAAGATGAACAGCCCCGAATCAAAAAGCCCGGCGCCGACACCTCGGAAAAGTTCCCACATACCCGCATATTGCCATATGCTGCGATAGAGCCCGAAAGCAAAATGTATCAGCAGCGCCGCAACCGTGAAAATGCCGAGAAATAAATACTTTTGCTTTCCTCCGCCGATAAATGCGAATGCGTTGCTCAGCGAAAAATCATCGTATATAAGCATATACGAAAAAATCCATGCGAGATTTATTAAAATTGTATCGGTTATAACGAAAAGAAGTTCTTTTGCCAAACGTGAAGAACTTTTTGTTGCAGTTGTCATTTCAGGTCTCCCGATTTGATTTTTTCCCTCTTGTATGCGTATTGCCCGCATATCCCACAACTTATTATAACACCCTGACATGAATTTGTCAATATTTATACTTGCAAAAGTTTGTAAGTCTGCCTCTGAAACTTCAACAAAAACGCTCTAAACTTCTGCTTGAATGAGACAAAAAGAGCCATTGAGAGGTGTGTGAAAAAGTGAGTTCTTTATATTCTTACATTAAATGCCGAAAAGCGCGAGATATTTGTCAAGGAATACGGTTACGGTGAGCAGATATGCCGCATATACGGCGAGCATTGTTATGCCCTGCCAACGGCTGAATTTCTTTTTGATTATCGTCGGCACTGCCGCTATAAGACAGACGAGTATCGCAACCGGGAAATCAAGATAAATGTTTTGCGCCGAAACGGGAAGATTACCTCCGTAAATAAAGGAGCAAACGGAGATGATGAGCGTTGTGTCTATGACATTTGCCCCTATAACGTTCCCGACAGACATTGACGCCTGTTTTTTGACGATTGCCGAAATCGCCGTTACAAGTTCGGGAAGTGATGTTCCTATCGCCACTATCGTAACGCCTATTATTGCCTCTGAGACGCCCCATGCCGCTGCTATTTTACTACCGTTGTTGACGAGAAGTTGTGAACCGATGACTATCCCTGCCGCACCGCCTATAACACGGAGAATGTTGAGCGTGACAGATTTTTTGTCTGTGTTCGGACTTTCCGTGTCACTTTCCGACGGCTGATTTTTTGCGGAGCGTATATTTTCGATAATATATAATATGAAGATAAGAAGTAGGACAATCGCTCCCGCAACGGTAAAGGATCCGTTGAACGAGAAAACGAAAAGTGCCGTTACCGCTGCGACAAGCAGCATGGATTTCGGCGCGAATTCTTTGCGTTTTATTGCGATGGGCGTGAAAATGACGCTCAGCGCAAGTATCATTGCCGTGTTGCAGACCACGGAACCTATTCCGTTTCCGATCGCCATTCCGACCTTGTCCTGTGATGCCGCCATATAATTTCCTGCTTCGGAAACAAGTATTCCGTGCCCCTCGACGGCGGCAATCGTCGAAACGATTATTTCGGGCAGGGTAGTGGCAAGACTGACTATCGTTGCTCCGATAATAAACTTGGGTATCTTTGTGACTTCCGCCACCCATACCGCACCGTCAACGAACCAGTCTCCGCCTTTTACTATCAGGACGATGCCGACGATGAACAGCAAATACATCAGTATGCTTTCCATAAGTTTTCTCCTGTCGGGATTTTTTAATTCAATATAAAACGGACGCGACAAATGCAGGGTATACACATTCTTTCGATATAACTCAGGTTAACCCAAAGCATGCGCCGTTGATGATTCCGTGGGCTTTTGAAATGTATTTTGACTTTCAAACTTTAGTATTATACCACAGTTGCTTCCGCATGTCAATTACGGTTCTTTGCGTTGATACGGGGAAAAAATCCCTCCGCCTTTCGGCGAAGGGATTCCCTTTTACAAAATGAATTATCAGTCGTTTGAGGTTCTGACATTTACCATGTCTATCTGAACCTTTAATGCTTCAAGCATAAGGGAGATGAATTCGGACTTAACCATTGTATGAGGTTGTTCGTTGTCCGCTTCTTCTTCATACTTGTCAACAAGTGCCTGCAATGCTTCAAGTTTTTCTCTGAACAGGGTAAGGGATTCGTCTGTATACGGATAAGCACCGTCGTCAAGAAGTGCGTCTTCCATATAGTTGTTGAATTCCGTCATATCCGTAAGCAGAGTTTTTGCCGCATTGTAAACCCCTTCAAGGTTGATGTTGGCAAAACCGGTCGAACCGCTTCCGCCGCCCTGGTTCGGGTCATCGCCGTATTCGTTGACTCTGATTTCCGAACGGGTCTGTTGCAGCAGATAGGTGGCAGAGATCAGATCCTGATAAAGCCTGTCGAGTTTATCGGCATCCGTGCCTCCCTCGTTGACATATCCCTCATATGCCGCTTTCGCCGCTTCGAATTTGGCAATGGCGACTTCGAGTCTTTCAACGGTTTCGAGATTAAAAAGATCTCTGTAATCCTTGATGCTCTTGTTGTAAAAATCCATAACTCTGTTGTATACAGCGTCGTAAAGATTTATATCAAGTTTCTTGGTGAGCAGTTCGTCGCGCGCCGTAACGATTTCATTGTATGCGGAGCGGAGGAACGCGTCGGAAATCATGTAATCGTTCGCGATTTCGAAATACATGTTGACAACGCCGATGAACTTGTTGTAGTCGGAAGCGTTGTAGTAACCGAGTTCATTGTCGTAAGAAACGGTATCGATTATCTTTTTTGCCGCGTTTCTGAATTTGTAGCCCACAAACAAAGAGTTTCTGAATTTAAGGATTTCATCGTCTCTGATCACAAGGGGGTTCATTGAACGCCAAGCATCTTCACCGTATTTTGCGCGGAAGTCCTCGTCATTGAGTTCTTCGGGAGACTCAACGGGGTAGTTAACTTTGTTCGTGTCAATGTCAAGCGTGTTTTTGCCCTTGAGATAATATCTATCGTCAACATATTTTCTGAGTTCTTCTGCCGTCACGTTGGGGTTATTGTATGCCGCGATAGCGCCCTCAACCCATGTTTTGTAAGCGAGTGTTTCGGGAGAATTCGGGTTCTCTTCGGACGACGCAAGCAGATCGGGAAGTTCCCAGCCGAAAGGTGCTCTCTTCACCATTGAAATGATGTCAACGGTCTCTTTTGTCATGATGTTAAGATAGAGATATCCGCGAAGGTCATTGATCTCCTTGTCGCCTTCAAACGGAACAAGATTGTCGTATGCTGTGTAGTAAGCACTCAGCAACGCCCACATCTCGGAGCGGGAAATCGTAAGTATCGGAGGGTTGTTGCCTTCGCTTACCGCCGCAATGTTTGCGGCCGCTTCTGCAAGGGCTCTCCAACTTTCTATCGTATAATCTCTTCTCGCAAGTTTTAGGTATCCCTTTTCCCCGCGTGCCACCTCGTTGTCTATCGCTTTTGTGCGAAGGAATATGGCATTAAGGAACTCGATGTATGCTTTGTCAGGCTCGGTGTATATCTTTTTGACATCATCCCAGCCGCCGAAAACTTTGAGCAGAAATGCTTCCGCATCTTCAACGGAATCCGTGGAAAGAAGCGCATCAGCCTCTGCTATGAGTTCTTCAAGTTTTACTGTCGCATCAGATTTTGTCTGCATTCCGGCAGGCATGTTCTGATAGTCGTCTCTCATAACCAGAAGTTCCGCTTGGTTCAAAAATGCGTTAAGTTCTTTTTTGAGTGTCGCAAGATCCTTACCTGTAACGCTTTCCGCCGAAGAGGAGAGCGTCAGCGCTGCAACAAGAGATATGCAGAGGCAGAGCGACAGGATTATTGCAATAATTCTTTTTTTCATGGTCTGATTGCCTCCCTCTCTTTATTCGTAGTAATATTCAAGCTGCATGTTGGTCATGTCGAAGTACAGGTTGTTAAGAGCGTTGAGCAGTTGCTCGTCCGTAACAACTTCCGCATCCGCTTCTTCGGCGGTCTGATAGTTTCCGGCCGCAACGTTCTTCTCGTATGCCGCTATTCTCGAAACAAGACCTTCAAGTTTTGTTATGTCTTCTCCGAATGTTACCGCATCGTCTTCCTGGAAAGGATACTTTCTGTTTTCGGGGTCATTCGAGAGATCATTCATGATATCTTTGTAGTACTCTTTTGCTTTTTCAACTATTTGCTGTGCCATGTTGAGGATCTGCTGGTCATTGCGGAAGAACCTGATGGTTCCGTCGCCTTCGTCATCCTCTTCGTGTACGGTGAACGGCATTGTAGCTTTTGCAACAACAAGGTCAACAACTCTCGCTTTTGCTATCTCTGCCCAAAACTTGTAATCAGAGGAGTCTTTCTGCCCGTTTGCTTCAAGATCCGAAAGTTTCTGCATTGCTTCGATATACAGAAGAAGAACTCTTCTGAATGCGCGGAGTCCGTCGATGTCGTAAACTTCGGTGTTGAAGTAATCGTCGCTTGTCAGAGACTCTTCATACTGGGCTTTTTCCGTGATGAAGTTTTCTTTGTAGTACTCGATTATGGATTTTCCGTAGGAGTCGTAAGCCTCAACAAGGTATTGAACCTGAGAAAACTTCTCGTATGCCTTAACGATGTCTTCAAGCGCCATGTAGAATGTGGATTCTGTCGCGGTGGGTTCCGAAAGAAGAAGGTCTCCGAGCGCGAATCCGGAAAGGAAATCCGTCCATTTGCTCTGTTCGAAAGCGCCGCCGTTCTGGTTGTTTTTCTCCGCTTCGTAATACATTACATGCTTGTAGATTCTGTAATTGTTATTCAAGAAAGAACATCTGTTTACTTGGTCAAGCAGCTGGTCGCGAAGCAACGAATAATTGTAATGATATGTTGTTCTTGCGTAGTCGAAAACGGGATCTCCGTTTTCGTCAAAGACGGGCTGACCGTTTTCTCTCTTCTGAGATTTTTTCATATATACGGTTCCGCTGAGTTCGTAAAGAGGCTCTGTTCTCTCTTCGCCCGCGGGAAGCCCCTGAATGTTTATAACTTCCGCTTCAAGTTCCGCCTCGGTGTACGGGCTGTCTAACTCGTTGTTCTTCGAGTCGGTCATGAGAAGTTTGAGCGTCAGATAGGGTTTGATGTCTTCTGCCGTCGCGTTCGGATCATTGAAAGCCTTCTTCGCACCCTCATACCAAGCGCGGGCGTTTTTGAGGGCTTCCTGTTTGTCTCCGAGGTTGAGCGCCTTTCTTACCTTTTGAGCCAATTCCGAAGTATCGTCGCTGTCAGCTCTGCCGAGAAGTTCGTCGATTGTGAGACCGACGGTCTTTTTGGTGTTGAGCGTGTCGTACAGGAGCCCTCTGAGTCTGTTCGTTTCAAGGTCTCCGTCATATTTTACAAGTTGATTTACCAACGCATAATACTCTTGAAGTTTGTAGTATACGGTCGAACGGGAAGCCTCTGCAAGTCCCGTGTAAGGCTTGCTCGGAAGAACCGTCAAAAACTCAAGTTCAAACCTGTCCATGAACTCGGAAAGTTTATTCCAAGAATCAACGGTGTATTCCTCGCGTTTGAGAACCGCATACCCTGTTTCTTTGTCCCAGTAAAGAACCTTGTCAAGCGATTTGTAACGCAGCATATACGCGTCCTGGAAATCTCCGTAAGGTTTGTTCTCGTCCGCAAAAGCGCGGGCTTCTGTGTTCCATTCTCCGAAAAGTCCGATAAGGAAGTTTTCAACGTCCTCATCCGAATACTTTGAGGGGTTTGCAACGATATCTGAGCCCTTATCTATCTGCTGTTCGAGTTTGATAGTGGCGTCGCCTTTCGTCTGCATTCCCTCCGGCATGTTCTGGTAGTCGTCTCTGATAATCTGGCCGTCTGCCGTTGTCAGAAAACTTTTGATTCTGCCTTCCATTTCGGATCTCGACATCGGGCTTCCGAGATCGTCGATGATGATCTGTCTTGCGGCAGAAGCCGAAAGCGAAATACCCATCATCAGCGATGCGAAAACCGCGACTGCGAGAAGTGCAGATAAAAATCTCTTTTTCATCTGTTTCCTCCTTAAAAATTGCCTGAATTTCCGATATGTATCTCCGAAAAGAACGGTTTCCCTTTTCGAAAACAACACATATCGGTCCTTGGTTTTATCCACGCTATCATTATAGTACAAAAGCATTGAAATTGCAAGAGAAAATAAACTTTCGTAAAACTCTTCGTGTAAAATGCACAAACGAAAAAAAGAAAAAAGCGCAATATTAACAATCGCGCTTCTTTAATATGTACATTTTTGAGTTGATACCGCGAAAAATTTTGCTCTTTTGTTACTTTTTCTCTCGGTCGAAAAACAGAAAAGAGATGCCCTGAATACGGAAGCCGATCTTCGTCGTTTATCTGATTTTCAAGAATCCGTATTTGTTTCCGTATTTAACAAGGAAATGCCCGTCCGCAGTCGTTTCCATACCGTCGAATTTCGCTTCGACGACAAGGTTGCCGTGCGTGTCGATTATTCCCCATTTCTCCCCTATGCAAACGGGAGCGAAACCCTCCGCAAAATCTTTTGCGTTGTCGTATTTCAATTCGATAAACTCCGCACCGTTCTTATCGATAAAGCCCCATACCGTCTTTTGGCCTTCCGTTCTTGCCACGCGTGCCAGACCGTCCGCCGTCATATCGTATGCAAACCTGTAAAGACTCTTCGTCACGGTTTTTCCGTTCGTGTCTATAAACGAATAATCGTATATTGTGGTCGCAACGTTTTCGGACACTCTCGAAAGCCCGTTTTTGAAGCCGTAAACGTTGTCGTAATTCGCGGAAATGACGGTTTCGCCCTTTGTGTTTATGTAGCCCCACAGATAGACCGCGCCCGTCGAAACTCCCTCCGCAGAAGTCGTTCCTCCCGAAATCTTCTCTTTATACGGCGCAAAGCCCTCTGAAAAACTTCCTGTATCGAAAAACTTCGGCTCTATTACAGTTTTTCCGTCTTCTCCTATATATCCGTTCAAATCGTCGTCTCCGACCTTGAAATTGACCGCACACAGCCCCTCGGAAAAGTCGTTTGACGTCAGAAAACCGCTTGCGATCACTTCGCCCTTTGTGTTTATATATGCGTTTGCGTCGTCGATTTCGACTCTTGCGAAGCCGTCGGCAAAAGAACTTGCATCGTCAAAGGTCGTAACGGTTTTTGTCTCGGTCACCGTGCCGTCCTCCGCAGTTTTTGCGGGAACCGTCACTTCCAGAACATTGCCTTTTGTATCTATGAATTTATAGTAGTTGCCCTCTTTGACAAGCGCGAATCCGTCCGAAAATTCCGCCGCGGCGGTATACGCTCCGTCGATGACGGTGTTTCCGTTCTTATCTATATAGCCCCATTTTTCGCCGGAAGAAACGATTGCCGAGCAAAGACCCTCGGAAAACGCTCCCACTGCTTCGAATTTCGGTTCTATTGCAAAGTTTCCGTCCGTATCTATAAAGCCCCAGCCTTTATCCGTTTTTACAGCGGCCAACCCGTCCGAATAGGAGCGTGCGTTAAGATAGTCCACTTTGTCTGCGGAAACTATTTTTTCCGTTTCTATCTTCGGTGCGGAACAGCCGCCGAGGAGCATCGCCGAAAAAATCACGATGAATACCGCTGCGATAATTTTTTTCATAACATTCGAACCTTTCGGAATAATTATGGGTTTGATTTTATTGAAGTATAACACAGTTTTTCTCCGATTGCAACAGCAGTCGGATTTTTTTGCGCAATGTTTTTCAATTTTTCGTATATATAAAATATATTGTTTTTTTGCCTTCGGCTGTGGCGCGGCTTCCGAAAAAAATAATATCCCATAGGGATATTCGGAAACCGAACAAAAAAAATTCGGTTCTTACCTATTGACCTTTTTTGCTTTTGGTGATATATTATGATGTATGTCAGCGCAGAATGCCCCTGCGCGGAACAGGCGAAAAAGGAGGACGATATGTATGGGATGCTCTTTGTTAAAGATAACTTCCAGACAAAATGAAACAGTAAAAAAAATCGTTCGTTTGCGCTCCTGTCCGTCTGCCGAGGGCTTTCTTGTCGAGGGTGCAAGATTCGTTACGGAAATTGCTACGGAAAACATTCTGGAAGTATTTTCCACCTGCCCTGACGAATTTTCGGATTTTCTCGAAAAACTCGGCGATACTTCGATTTATGAGGTCACCGAGCCTGTAATGGAAAAACTTTGCGGCGTTGTCGGCACTCAAAAACTGTGCGCAGTTGTTTCGAAGAAAAATCCCGAAAGACCGAACCGCCTTGTTTTGCTTGACGGCGTTCGCGATCCCGGAAATGCGGGTACGATAATCCGCACCGCCGCAGCATTCGGCTTTGGCTGCGTTTTTTCCGACGACAGCGCAAACCCGTTCTCCGAAAAGGTCGTTCGCAGCACAGCGGGGGCTCTTATTCCCGCTTATGTCGAGCGCGTAAAACTTTCGGAAGTTATTCCCTCTCTTAAAGCCGAGGGCTTTGCCGTCGTTTCGTCCGAACTCGATGAAACTGCGCGAAAACTTTCGGACTTCCCGAACAACATCGAAAAAATTGCTCTGATAGTGGGCAACGAGGGGCAGGGCGTAAGTCCCGCCGTGTCCGCGGCTGCGGATGAAAAACTGTATATTCCGATTAAAAATACAAATTCTCTGAATGCGGCGGTTGCCGCCGCGATAATGATGCATTATTTTTCGGAGGTGTGAGATTTGAACGAAAGAAACGCGGCTGTCTGCCTTTGGCTCTGGGATGTTCTCGGCTTTGATATGAAGAAGACCGCGGACTTTCTTCTGACGTTTCCCGACCCTGTTGCGGGGTATGAACTTGCGGTTCGCGGGGAACTCGATCCCGAGATCTTTCCTTGCAGAGATTTTGAAAAGGTGACTGCAAAAAATCTTGATTCATACGCTTCCGATTTGAAATATTATGCAGATAAAAATATTGATGTAATCACCTTTTATGATAAAGAATACCCGATGAATCTCGCACTTTCGGAAACTCCGCCTCCCGTCCTTTTCGTTCGCGGCAAAATTCCCGAAACGTATAAAAAGCCGTCCGTTTCTCTTGTCGGAACAAGAGCCTGTACACCGTCGGGCGCGAAGTTCTGCGCGCGTATGGCTTACGGGCTTGCACTGCACGGCTTTGCCGTCGCAAGCGGCATATCCGAAGGTATAGAATCTTTTGCTCTCGCAGGCGCATTACAGGCTCCGTCGGCAACTCCGACAGCGGTCGTTCCGACATCTTTGGATAAAATATATCCGCGCGAAAGCGAGTATTTATGCGATTTCGTTGCGGAGCGCGGTGCGGCTATAAGCGTGTTTCCGTCCGACGCAAAAGTTCCTATACGAATGACGTTTACCGTCGCAAATTACGTTCTTGCCGCGATAAGCCACGGCACGATACTTTTCGAAGCGTCTCCGAGCAGCGGCAGTCTGTCTGCCGTAAAAGCGGCAAAAAGACAGGGCAAACTTCTGTTTGCCGTGCCCGGGCAGCCCGGAAACCATGCATCCGATGCGGCGAACGAACTGATTAAAAAGGGCGCCCGCGTATGCACGGGACTCAACGATGTGATAGATACCTATAATGAAGTATATTCGCCTCTTTTCGGAGGAAAAATAGAGAAACTCAAACAGTCGAATGTTACCAAACAGCGGCAGTCTCTTAAAAAGCGAGAAAAGGATGAACAGGGGAAGTTGCTTGCCGCGCTTGACGAAACGGAAAGAAAAGTCCTTTCGGGACTTACGACTCCGAAACCCGTAGACGCGCTTTGCGACGAACTTGATATTTCTTTTCCCGAGATAGCGACGGCGTTGCAGTCGCTTGAATTGCAGGGACTTGTCAAAAACACGGAGGACGGTTACGTCTCTTCCGTCGGATAAAATCACAAAACAACGAGTGTAACGGGAGGTTTTCCTCTCTCAACTTCCGTATTTATAAAGGAGAAAACGACACATGGCGCAAAAAACGACCGCCGCAAAGACGGCAACAAAGAAGAAAACAGCAAAAACGCCGAGAAAGTCCGGAAAATATCTTTTGATAGTCGAGTCCCCGACAAAAGCAAAGACCATCAAAAAATACCTTGGGGACAAATATGAAGTTCTTTCTTCGGTGGGACATATAAAAGACCTGCCGTCGTCACGTCTTGCCGTTGACATCGAGCATGATTTCAAACCCGAATTCATCGTTCCGAGAAAAACGGGAAAAGCTGCTATAATCCGCGAACTCAAAGCGGCAAATGCGAAATATAAGAAAACATATCTCGCAACCGACCCTGACCGCGAGGGAGAAGCCATTGCATGGCACCTGGCGCAGGAACTCGGTCTTGACGTGAACGATGATATCCGCGTCACATTTGACGAGATCACCAAAAAAGAGGTTACGAAGAAAATCGCCGAACCTACAAAAATAGACATCAACCTTGTCAACGCACAGCAGGCGCGTCGCGTTCTTGACAGAATAGTCGGTTACAAACTCAGTCCGTTCCTTTGGCACAAGGTCAAAAGAGGTCTGAGCGCAGGACGTGTTCAGAGTGTCGCCACCAAAATGGTAGTAGACCGCGAAAACGAGATAAGGGCGTTCGTTCCCAAAGAGTTCTGGAACCTTGACGCGGTTTTCGCAAACGGTGCAAGAACGTATAAAGCCCGCTTTGTTTCGTGCGGAAAAACGAAAGAAATAGGCAGCAAAGAGGCTCTTGACAAAATACTTGACGGTCTGAAAAACGCGGATTTCACGGTTTCCGACGTCAGAAAACAGGAAAAGATAAAGTCTCCCAAACCGCCGTTTACGACGAGTTCCATGCAGCAGGACGCTTCGGCAAGACTCAATATGCGCCCGTCCAAAACTATGTCCGTTGCGCAGAGCCTGTTCGAAGGTATAGACCTTGCGGGCGAGGGACTTACCGGTATGATCACCTATATGAGAACCGACTCTCTCCGCGTCTCCGATGATGTCAAGATTCAGGCAAGAGAGAAGATAGCGGCTCTTTACGGCAAGGAGTTCGTGCCCCCGACGCCGAGAAATTATAAATCAAAAGCAAATGCGCAGGATGCGCACGAAGCGATACGCCCGACGTCCGTTGAACTGACGCCTGAAAGAGTTCGTTCGTCGATGACGACCGAGCAATACAGACTTTATAAACTTATTTGGGAGCGTTTTGTCGCTTCGCAGATGGCATCCGCCGTTTACGACACCGTGACCGTGGATATTGCGGCAAACGACTGCATGTTCAGGGCAACGGATTCCAAACTCCGTCAAAAGGGCTTTACGGTTCTTTACAATTATTCCGAAGACGAAGAGGAAAAATCCGGCAGACTGCCGAATCTTGAAAAAGGACAGTCTCTTCCGTTCAAGGAATTTGAGAGCGAACAAAAGTTCACTCAGCCGCCGTCGAGATACACCGAGGGCTCTCTTATCAAGGCGCTTGAAGATAACGGAATAGGCAGACCCTCGACTTATGCGACCACCGTTTCGACCATTATCGAAAGACATTATGTCGAGAGAAACGGCAAAGTTCTGCACCCGACCTCGATAGGCGAAGTTACGACCGATGTGATGAAAGACAACTTCAAAGATATAGTCGATATGGGCTTTACCGCAGATATGGAAACAAAACTCGACGGTATCGAGCACGGTCAGAAGACCTATCTTGAAGTTCTTAACGATTTTTACGGTCCGTTTGAAAAAGAACTGACCGAAGCCGAAAAGAAACTTGACGGCGTTCATATAAAGATCCCCGACGAAGAAAGCGACGAGGTCTGCGAACTCTGCGGTGCGAAAATGGTCTACAAGGTCAGCCGTTTCGGCAAATTCCTTGCCTGCCCGAACTATCCGAAGTGCAGAAACACAAAGTCCATCGTCAATTATGCGGACGGCGCGTGCCCGAAATGCGGCGCAAAACTCATCATGAAGAGAAGCGCGAAAGGCAAGACGTACTTTGCCTGTGAAAACAAGGACGGCTGCGGATTTATGACGTGGAACACCCCCACAAAAGCGACCTGCCCGAAATGCGGAAAAACGCTTTTCAGAAAGATAGGCAAAACCGTTGTCTGCGAAAATCCCGAGTGTGATTACACCGCAAAAAGCGAGAAAAAAGCGAATGAAGAGGGCTAATGTAGTCGGCGCGGGTCTTGCGGGCTGCGAAGCGGCTTACCAACTTGCGAAAAGGGGCGTAAAAGTCCGCCTTTTCGAGATGAAACCGTCCAAGCGCACCCCCGCTCATTCGAGCAACGATTTTTGCGAACTCTGCTGTTCGAACTCTTTGCGTGCGGAGGGACTGAAAAATGCAGTCGGACTGCTGAAAGAGGAACTGAAAGAACTTGACAGCCTTGTTATTCGCTGTGCATACGAAAACGCAGTTCCCGCAGGCGGAGCACTTGCCGTTGACAGAGAAAAATTTTCTGCGGACGTCACCCGTGCCATAAAAGAAAACGAAAATATCGAGGTCGTTGAAGAAGAGGTTTCTTCTCTTGACTTTGAAGACAATACCGTTATTGCGTCGGGTCCTCTGACAAGCGACGCATTGAGCGCAAAGATAACCGAATTCTTCGGTGCGGAACAACTGCATTTCTTTGATGCCGCCGCGCCGATAGTTACCGCAGACAGCATAGATATGTCGAAAGCGTTTTTTGCTTCCCGTTACGGAAAGGGAACACCCGACTATATAAACTGCCCGATGACGAAAGAGGAATACGATGCGTTTTACAACGAACTTATAAACGCAAAACAGGCGGTTCTGCACGGTTTTGAGGACAGCGAAGTGTTCGAGGGCTGTATGCCCGTCGAAGTTATGGCGCGAAGAGGCAGAGACACGCTGCTTTTCGGTCCTTTGAAACCGGTTGGGCTTATCGACCCGAGAACCGAAAAACGTTCGGAAGCGGTCGTTCAACTCCGAAAGGACAACGCCGCAAGTTCGCTTTACAATATCGTCGGCTTTCAGACGCACTTGCTTTTCGGAGAACAAAAACGCGTCTTTTCCATGATCCCGGGACTTGAAAACGCCGAGTTCGTAAGATACGGCGTCATGCACAGAAATACGTTTCTGCGATCTCCCGGGCTGCTGACCGCGACCTATGAAGCAAAAAAGAGAAAAGGTCTTTTCTTTGCCGGGCAGATGACTGGTGTTGAAGGTTATGTCGAAAGCGTTGCTTCGGGGTTTGTTGCCGGCATAAACGCCGACCCCGAAAGAGACGAACCGTTTGTATTCCCCTCCGAAACTGCGCTCGGCGCGCTTGCAAATTACATCTCGACGGCAGACCCGAAAAACTTCCAGCCGATGAATGTCAATTTCGGAATATTCCCGCCCCTTGAATTTACGGGCAAAAAAGTCAAAAAAGCGGATCGCAAGGAACTCTATTCGTTGCGAAGCCTTGAAATAATCAAAAAAATCGGAGAAAAACTGTTATGAAAATTGTCGTTGACGGAATGGGCGGAGACAACGCCCCTGTCGAAATTCTGAAAGGCTGTGCGCTTGCAGCCAAAGAATACGGCGTTGAAATAATCGTCACGGGGGACGAAGCGCAGATAAAAAAAGCCGCGGAAGATAATTCGATAGATATGACGAAGATAACCGTCGAACCCGCTGACGGTGTTATAACCATGGAGGACAATCCGCTGAGCCTGAGAACGGAGAAAAAGAACTCTTCGCTCGGAAAGGCGTTCCAACTGCTCAAAAGCGGTGAGGCCGACGCACTTGTCGGCGCGGGCAACAGCGGCGCTCTCATTGTCGGCGCAACGATAATCGCGGGCAGAATAAAAGGCATAAACCGTCCCGCATTTGCTGCGGTATTTCCCGGGGCGGACGGATATACGATGCTTCTTGACAGCGGTGCGAACGTCGAATGCACCCCGCATCAACTTGAACAGTTCGCTGTGCTCGGAAGCGTATATATGGAAAAAATGTTCGGAATAACTTCTCCCCGTGTGGGACTTGCAAACAACGGCACGGAAGAGACAAAAGGCACCGACCTTTATAAGCAAACACACGCTCTTCTTGCAAACAACAGGCATATAAACTTTGTCGGAAACGTTGAGGGCAGAGCCCTTATGGCGGGCGGCGCGGATGTTATAGTTGCCGACGGTTTTGCGGGCAATCTGATGCTGAAAAGCGCGGAGGGCGCGGCAAAATTCATGAAAAAAGAACTTAAAGACCTGTTCTCGGGCTTTGCGGGTACTCTTGCGGGAGCGCTTGTTCTGAAAAAGATAAAGTCGATGCAAAAACGTCTCGATGTCAAAGAAATAGGCGGCGCACCCATTCTCGGAAGTGCAAAGTGCGTTGTCAAAGCGCACGGCAACAGCGACGCGAAAGCGTTTGCAAGCGCGATAAGACAGGCAAGGGATTATGCGGCTTCGGGTATAATCGAAAAAGTTTCCGCGGCGGTCGCACAGATGCAGGCGGAGAAAAGGGCGGAGGAAAACGCCGATGCTTGAAAAAATTGCCGCGATAATCGAGGATATTTTCGAATATGACGCATCGAAAGTGACGGAAGAAATCAATTTCGACGACGATCTTTATGCGGATATCGAGGATATGCGTGAGGTCTTCATGGCAGTCGAGGAAGAGTTCGGCATAACGACCGAAGAAGAGGACATATACTCGGTCGTGAACGTCAAAGACCTTGAAATTTACATAACGATGAGACGTGCAAAATAAACTTTCGGGAGACACACAATGAATACCGATATTTCCGTTCTCGAAAAAGAGATAGGTTATACTTTCAAAAATAAAGAACTGCTGCTGACGGCGTTGACGCACTCGTCATTTTACAACGAAAACAAGCGTCTTCGCCCGTGCAACGAAAGGCTTGAATTTCTCGGAGACGCGGTTTTGAGCGTTATTTCCGCAGAATATCTGTACGAATGCGATACGGGAAACGAGGGCGAACTTTCAAAAGTCCGTGCCGCGCTTGTCTGCGAAGAGGCGCTTTTCGAATATGCCGAAACGCTCGGGCTCGGAAATTTTCTCTTCCTCGGCAGAGGAGAGGAAGCGGCGGGCAGAACAAGAAAATCCACTGTTGCGGACGCCACGGAAGCACTGCTCGGGGCAATATATCTTGACAGCGGTTTTGAAGACGCGAAAAAATTCATTCTCCCGTTTTTGAAAGAGAAATTCAGAAAGATAAACAAAGTCTGCGATTACAAAACGGTTTTGCAGGAGATAGTTCAGAAAAGCAAGGGCGAGAAACTTTCTTACGAGATAGTTTCCGAGTCTGGTCCCGCGCACGACCGCAGTTTTGTCTGCGACGTTCTTATAAACAGCAATCACATTTCATCGGGCAGAGGAAAATCGAAAAAGGCGGCGGAACAGGAAGCCGCACGCGCCGCACTCGAACTTATGGGAGTAAAGGCGTGAAGCACGCATCGATTTCCGTATTTGTGCCGCATTTGGCTTGCCCGAACGACTGCGTTTTTTGCAATCAGAAGCGCATAGCCGGCACGGAAAAGCCGATAGCGGACATTGACGGTTTTCTTGCCGCCGCCTGTGAAGATCTTTCCGACCGCTTCGACGAGGTTGACATTGCGTTTTTCGGCGGAAGTTTTACGGGCATTGAAGAACCCGAAATGTGTCGGTATCTTTCTGCCGCCGCGCGAGCAAAGGAAAAATACAAAAAAATAACGGGCATTCGCCTTTCGACCCGCCCAGACTATATCTCCGAACACATTCTGGACGTGTTGGAAGAATATCGCGTGACGACCGTCGAACTCGGCGTTCAAAGCATGAATGACGCTGTTCTTGCGGCTTCGAGACGCGGGCATACGGCGCGTGATACCGAAAAAGCGGTCGAACTTATAAAAAAACGCGCATTTTCGCTTGTTTTGCAGTTTATGCCGGGTATGCCCAAAGATACGGACGAGACTATATTTGCAACTGCGGAAAAAATCATTGCAATGAAGCCCGACGGAGTTCGGATATACCCGTGTGTTGTCATAAAGGACACTGAACTCGAAGACCTTTATCTGCGCGGAGAGTTTGAGCCGCTTTCGGTAGAAAAAGCCGCCGACATTTGCGCCGTGCTTATCCCGCGCTTTGAAAAAGAGGGAATAAAAGTTATCAGAACGGGGCTTCACGGTTCCGATCTCGTAAAGACCCAAAGTGTTGTCGCGGGCCCTTTTCACCCTGCGTTCGGCGAGATAGTTTACTCAAAAATCTATCTGGCTGCCGCTCTTTCGCTTCTTGAAAAGGCGCTGCCGAAGTCGGACACGGTTCTTTATGTCACGACTGGAAAAACTTCCCAGATGACGGGGCAGAAAAGGGTAAACCTCGAAATACTGAATAAAAAATACGGCGTCCGTTTCTCCGTTTCCGAAGACGGTGCGCTTAAAGAATTTGAAGTCAGGAGTGAATCGAAATGAAAAAATATACATTTCTCGGTCTTGCCGTTCTGGCGTTGATCCCGACCGTTGCGCAAACCGTCGAACTGACGGGAAAGACGATATACATATCGGTTCTGCCCGCGTTTGCGGGCTTGCTCCTGATTTTTTTCGGAACGGAAAAATTAAGTTACAACAACAGATTTATGAAGTCTGTCTGCGGAACCTCTTCGGCGCTTGCCGTGCCCGCATTCATTTTTGCCGTTGCGCAACTTTATCCGTTCTATCTGCCTTATGTCTTTACCGACGCGAGCGGAGGAAAACGCTTTTTTGCCGCGGTAATCAAAATCTGTGCGGATATTTACGACGGCGGACAATACATTTTCTTCGGGTTGTCTTCGATTTATCTTGCGGTTGTCGTCTCCGCTTTTACTTCGGAGATGAAACATCGCGCCGTTACGGCGAAAGTCTCCGATGATTTTTCTCATAAAGACGCTTACGGCGACAAACACTATTCAAAAAAAGCCTACGAATTGTATACTGTGGTCTGCACCGTGTTCACCGCCGTTTTTGCTGTCGTGGGCGTTCTTTATATCGTCAATCAATTTCTCGGCGGCGCAATGCGCGTGCAATGGCTTACGTTTGATATAAGACTTGAAACGCTTCTGTTGCCCGTCGGTATACTGTTCCTTCCGTTTGCGTATACCGCAGTCGAAATGCTCGGCGACAAACGCCGAGAGGACAGACTCAAAGAAAAAGCGGAAGCGGAGAAAAACTGATATGCAGGTCAAAAAGGAATATATGCACCGTGCGATAGTCGAGGTGGCAATAGAAGAATTTGCCGAAAAAGGCTATGCAAGGGGATCTTTGCGGCGGATCGCGGAAGAGGCGGACACGAAGATGTCCAACATCTACAATTATTTCCGCAGCAAAGAAGACCTGTTCGGCTATCTCGTCGGTGATTTTTACGTTGAAGTACAGACACTCTTTGCGGGACTTGTCCGCGCAGGCGACGGAATAAGCGTTGCCGAAATCGGCGCGGAGGAATCGTCACGCCGTTGGTCGGAAATCCTTTTGCCGCTCGTTGACCGAAGATCGGAACTTCTGATAACAGCCGCCGACGGAACGCGTTATGCGGGCTTTCGCGCGGAGCTTGAACAGAAGCTGATCGCCTCCGTCGGGCTTATGTGCGGCTGGTATCCCGTTCAGCCCGATCCCGACGGTTACCCCGTAAATCTTTACGTTTCAACCTATATCGATGCTGCGGTATATCTTTCCCGTCGCTATGCCAAAAAAAAGAGCGACGCTCATGCTGCGGTCGAAAATCTTCTGAAAACCGCGCTTGCGGGCTTTGCCGCCGTTTCTGCGGAACACGGTAAAAAGGAAGAATAAAACTGATTAAAACAATTAAAAATTCCCGTTCCGAAAATCTCGGAACGGGAATTTTTGTATTTGTACAGATTGAGTTTACTTGAACATTATCGCCCGACAAAAGGGTGTTCGGGTAATCTCAGTCAATATTTTTTTATTCTTTAACCCGCATGGTTCTGAGTGCATTGATAACCGCAATGACCATAACTCCGACATCGGCAAAGACCGCCGACCAGATCGGAGCAAGGCCGAACGCGCCGAGGACAAGCACCGCAACTTTGACGGCTATTGCGAAAACTATGTTCTCTCGAACGATGCGAACCGTCTTTTTGCTTATCTTTATCGCCGTTGCAAGTTTTGAGGGCTTGTCGTCCATGATTACCGCGTCAGCCGCTTCGACCGCCGCATCCGAACCGATACCTCCCATCGCAACTCCCACATCCGCTCTTGTCAGAACGGGTGCGTCGTTGATGCCGTCGCCGACGAATGCAAGTTTTCTGTTCTCTTCGCTGTCAAGAAGTTTTTCGACTTCTTCAACTTTCTGTTCGGGAAGCAGTCCCGCGCGTATTTCGTCAATTCTGAGTGCGCCGCCGACCTGTTCCGCAACGTCGGGTCTGTCTCCCGTCAGCATAACCGTTTTGCGAACACCCTCTTCTTTAAGGCGGTGAATTGCCAGAGAGGAATCTTCTTTGACGGTATCCGCGATAACGATGTGTCCGACGTAGTTGCCGTCAACGGTAACGTGAACTATCGTGCCGTGCAGATGGCAGTTCTTCCATTGTGCGCCGTGAGAATTCATAAGTCTGTCATTGCCGACGCAGACCTCTTTTCCGTCAACAAGAACGGTAACGCCGTGACCGGGAATTTCTCTGACTTGCGTTATTCTTGCCGTATCGGGCTCTTTGCCGTAAGCCGCACGGAGCGAAACCGATATGGGGTGCGAGGAGAAGCATTCCGCAAGCGTTGCGTATTCAAGCAACTCGTCTTCCGAAATATTCGTCGGGTGAATTGCCGAAACCATGAACGAGCCTTTTGTCAGCGTTCCCGTTTTGTCGAAAACAACGCTTTTGATGTTCGCAATGGATTCCACGGTCTGGGAACTCTTTATCAGAATGCCCGCTTTGGACGCTCCACCGATACCTCCGAAGAACGAAAGAGGAACAGAAATAACAAGTGCACAGGGACAGGAGATAACAAGGAACGTAAGCGCTCTCTTTATCCATTCGCTCCAAACCGCCCAACTGCCTATGCCGAGGAACAGCGGGGGAATGACCGCGAGAAGAAGCGCTCCGATAACGACTATCGGCGTGTAAACTTTTGCAAAGCGCGAAATGAATTTTTCCGCGTGAGCCTTTTTGGACGATTCCGAGTTGACTATTTCAAGAATTTTTGCCGCCGCAGACTGTCCGAACGGCTTGTCAACGCGTATTTTCAGCACGCCGCCCACATTGACGAATCCGCTCTTTACTTCGTCTCCCGCTTCCGCGGAACGCGGCATGCTTTCGCCCGTCAGCGCAACGGTATCAAGCGAGGACGTTCCGTCCGTAACCGTTCCGTCAAGGGGTATTTTTTCGCCGGGATAAACAACAATGGTCTCTCCGACCTCAACCTCTTCGGGGGAAACGGTCTCTTCTTTTCCGTTCCGCAGAACCCTTGCCGTGTCGGGACGGATATCCATGAGTTTTTCTATGCTCTTTTTGCTCTTGCCGACCGCGATATCTTCGAAAAGTTCACCTATTTTGAAGAATATCATAACGAATACCGCTTCGGGGTAGTCGCCTGTGACAAACGCGCCTATCGTCGCTATCGACATAAGGAAGTTTTCGTCAAAAACTTCGCCGTGCGCAATGTTTTCGGCGGATTCTTTCAGAATGTCAAAACCCGCGACAAGATAGGGAACGGCATATATCAGTATCTGCGCCCAGAACGGAAGTTCGGGCAAAAACACTTTTGTTATAAGCACCGCAATGCCGAGAAGGACAGCCGAAACGCAGAGCTGTATTATCGTCTTTTTGTTGTCCTCGCCGTCTCCGTGGTTGTGGCAATGTCCGCAGGAACAGCAGTCGTCGCCGTGACCCGCCTCTTCATCGTGGTTGTGATGCTCATGGTGTTCATGACCGCAGCAATCGTCGTGGTCGTGGTTCTCGTGGTGTTCGTGACCGCAACCGCAACCGCAGTCGTGTTCTTCGCGCTGTTCCTTAACGGTCTTTTTTTCTCCCGCGCTCATAATATATACTCTCCTTATTCAGATATATGTTCAAGTCCCTGGTCGAGAATGGAACGGACGTGATCATCCGCAAGCGAATAAAACACGGTCTTTCCGTCTCTTCTGTATTTGACAAGGTGCGCCTGTTTTAATACTTTTAACTGATGTGAGATAGCCGAGGTCGTCATATTCAGAACCTGCGCCAAGTCTCCGACGCACATTTCCGCTTCAAACAAAACGTAAAGTATTCTTATCCGTGTGCTGTCTCCGAATATTTTGTAAAGTTCCGCAAGATCGTAGAGCAACTCTTCATCGGGCATTTCGCTGTTTACTTTGTCTATCGTTTCCTGATGAACGTGCATATACTCTTCCATACGCTTTTCTCCCTGTTATTATATTTCAACGTTTGAATGATTGTTCAACTATTTGATTGGATTATACCACCGAAATCTCATTTTGTCAATACCTTTTTCGCATATTTTCTCCGTTTTTTGCAAAAACTTTATCAGGCAGGCTTTGAAAGGAATTTCTTTATATGAAAAAACGGCTTTTTCGGGGGAAAAAAAAGAATCGTATTGCCGTCTGAAAAAAATGTGAGCGTGGGAGAAAAACGGATGAAGATAGATGCAAAACTTGACGAGAACATAAAAAATACCGACGCGGAACTATGCGTTCAAAAGAATTTTGACGTTGTTTCGCGCCTGTTCTCGATCTGCGGCAGACGTGCGTGTGTATATTACATTGACGGCTATGTCGATGACGGCACGGGGTCGAAATTTTTTGAGACGTTGCAGAATATCGACGACGAAAAAAAATTGGAGAACGCGACAGTCTTTTCCCGCGCGTGTATTCCGTTCGGAGACCTTGTTTCGCGGTCGGAACTTTCGGACGCGTGCGTCGACGTCCTTTCGGGAAGAACGCTTCTTTTCGTTGACGGCTTTGACATCGGTTTTTGTGTCGATTTCAGAAAATATCCGCAGCGCTCCGTCGGCGAACCGGATAAAGAAAAGGTCATGCGCGGTTCGAAAGACAGTTTTGTCGAGTCTCTGACGATGAACGCCGCATTGCTGCGCCGCAGAATACGTAGCAGGGATCTTCATATAGAATATTTCAACATCGGACGTGTTTCGAAAACCGATGTCGCCGTTTGTTATCTTGACGACCGGGTAAATAAAAAACATCTCGATACACTCAAAAAAAAGATACGTTCGATAAAGACCGACGCTCTTACGATGAATCAGCAATCGCTTGCCGACCTGCTGATGAAGCGCACATGGCTTGACCCGTTTCCGAAATTTCGCTATACCGAGCGCGTCGATACCGCGTCCGCACAGATAATGGATGGCAATATTATCGTTATGGTTGATAACGCGCCGTCCGTTATGATGATGCCCGTCACGCTTTTCGACGTTATGGAAGAAGCGAACGATTACTATTTCCCGCCTCTGACGGGAACTTATCTGCGGCTTGTACGTTATGTCGTAACTCTTTTTACGACGTTTATGACTCCCCTTTGGCTGCTCTGCCTCTCTTACCCTGAAAGCGTTCCCGAAACGCTCCGTTTCATTCTTCTCGACAAACCTCCCAACATTCCCGTTATCGTCCAACTCATAATCCTTGAGATCGCGGTGGACGGTCTGAAACTCGCTTCGCTCAACACCCCGTCGATGATGACGACCTCAATGAGTATGATAGGAGGTATAATCGTCGGCGATTTTGCCGTGAAATCGGGCTGGTTCAACGCCGAATGTATGCTTTATATGGCTGTTGTCGCGCTTGCGAATTTCAGTCTGCCGAGCACGGAAATGAGTTATGCACTTAAATTTATCCGAATAATATGTCTTCTCACAACGTACTTTTTCGGCTTATGGGGTTTTGTCGGCGGTATCGTTTTCTGCTTTTTGTCTGTCGCGTTCAACCGCTCCGTCTTCGGCTTCACTTTCCTTTATCCTCTTATACCGTTCAACGGAAAACGCCTGCTGAAAAAGTTTTTCAGGTTAAAACTTCGTTCGGACAGAGAATAAATTCCCCCATATGGGTTAAGTATACTCGGGTTATGCGTAAAAAAACGGTTTTCGATTTTATTCGGGCACCGTTTTTTTTTACGCTTATTCTATTGCTTTTTTTGTATATTTATGATATAATTATTCTGTATGAAATAAAATAGTCACGGACATCAAATCAAAAGTCGAAGGGGAACGAGGAAGATGAGAGCAGACGGCAAAAGAATAAGAAACGAAAGCCCGATGTATACCGTCGCGGCGCATATTATGAACAAAAGGGTCGATTCGATGAATATGATAACCATTGACGTTCCCGTTGCTCCGATGCAGGCGTATATCCGTGAACATAAGGCGGATGAACACCCGATAACCCACATGGGACTTATCGTTGCCGCATATCTGCGCACCGTTGCTGAGTTCCCGTCTCTCAACCGCTTTATAGTCAACAAAAACCTTTATGCAAGAAATGAGTTTTGTGTAGGTCTTGTTGTTCTCAAAGAGGGCAAAGATGCCGACGGAACGATGTCAAAGATATATTTTGACATGACGGACGATATTTTTACCGTTCAGAGAAAAATAGACGAATACATTTCCGAAAACAGAGTGGCTTACGAAAGCAACGGCACCGAGAAGATGATACGTTTTCTGCTTTCGATTCCCGGGCTTTGCCGTTTCGGCGTCAATCTTTTCAAATGGGCTGACAAGCACGGTTTTCTTCCCAAAAAGGTCATTGCGATGAGCCCGTTCCACGCAAGTCTGCTCCTTTCCAATCTTGCTTCCATAAGAACCAATCATATATATCATCATGTTTATGAGTTCGGCACGACTTCAATCGCCGTTACCATGGGCAACCTGCGCGAAGTTCCGAGAAGAAAAGCGGACGGCATAGAGTTTGAAAGATGTCTGCCTCTTGGAATAGTTATGGATGAAAGAATAGCGTCCGGCAGTTATTTCGCGCTCGCGTTCCGTCAATTCATAAAGTATATCAAAAATCCGCAGCTGCTTGAAGGCGAACCGAAAGTTTACAACAAAGACGCTTGCTTCAAATAATTCGAGGTGAATTTATATGGAATGGCTTCGGGAATACGACAAGACGCGCAGAAGCAACTGGATGTTTGTTTCGCTTGACGGCGGAAAGCTTTATCTGAAAGACGAACTGTCGTTTGCAGTTCTTTATGCCCGTTGCCGTATAGACGGTCTTTCCGTGAAGTCCGAAAAAGTGACGGATGCCGCCGCTTTTGATTTTTCGAAAGACGAGAAAATCTCGTTTCGCTGTGAAAGCGAACTCCCGTCTGGGCAGAAGAAAATATCGAACGAGATATGCGCCGTTTCGGATTTTGAACTGAAATGCGTTTTTACCGATTATACCGCCGAACTTTGCCTTTCAACACGGTTCGGCAGCAAAATAACACGTCCCGCAGACCTGTGTCTCGACGTGGCAAAAGTTCTTGTTTCCAAAAATGAGATAACGGGCGGCACTGCTCTGACACAGGGCGAAAGAGACCTGTTGCCCGCCGCATATGCGATAAGATTTCTTATGCAGGCGGCTTGCGGCGTCAGCCTTAATCTGAAAAAAGACAAAGCGGAGCTGATGAAACCCGTTCTCGACGCTTTTCCGGATGCGGAATACGTTGCGGAACTGATGAAACTTGAAAAGAAAGCCGATCCGAAGACTGTAAAGAAACTCGGAAAACGATTTGCCGAGGTGGCGGGCTCGTACGACGGACATATATTTTTCTCCGGGCTTATGCGCCGATTTTCCGACGCGACCGCACCTTTGAAAGAACCCCGCGGAAGAAAAGCACGAGAAAGGATAAGCCGCAAACTTAAAAAATTGGGCTATGAGGGTTCGTATCCTTATTTCAGAAAAGAAAAGGGCGGCACGTTCCGTTACATCGCTTTTGCCGAATACCGCCGCATAAAAAACGGCAGAGACGGACTTCGCGCGTTGCTCCGCTGCGGCGCGATGCAGGCAAGCCGCGACGGCACGGCTTACGGTGTGCCTTTTGAAAAAAGCAGGATATACGATACGGCTTTCGTTTCTGAAGGACGCAACATTTCTCTTGAAACGGTGGACCTCGACACGGACACGGAAGAGTTTATAAACGAGACTTTGGAAACCGCCGACGCATTGTTTGACGGCATAAAAATTCCCAGAGCCTACGCAAAGACGCATACGCACCTGCGAACATCGTATAAACGTTCCGTATTCCAATCCTTTTGGACGGGGCTTCTCGTCTTTATCGTTTCGGGCGCGCTTTTTTCGTGTGTGCTGACCGCATTGATTGCGGGAATAGCGACGGGAATAGCCGCGATATACAGCGTTGCTTCGGGCGACCTCGGGTACGTCGGATGGTTTATCTGGGCGCGGGGAAGTTGGCTCGACGTAGGGCTTATAATCTTCATTATATCGGGCGCTGTATTTGCGAAGAGCGTTCGCTTGTCGATGACAAAACCGTTAAAGATAAGAATTAAAAAGTATAAAAACAAGGCAAAATAAAGGAGTTCCCAAAATGAATATCAGTCAAACGCAGGCAGCGCTCGGGGGAACCGAGTTTGAAATGCTGTTCGCAAAACTTTACGGCAAAGAAAACGTTCCCGCACAGAAAGAACGTTACATAAATCTGCTCCGACAGTATGAAAAAACGTTCGGAGATGCTCAGGTCAGCCTTTTCAGCGCACCCGGAAGAACCGAGATCTGCGGCAACCATACAGACCATAACTACGGCAAAGTTCTTGCGGCAAGCATTAACCTTGACTGTGTGTGCGTTGCGGCGAAAAACGATGAGAACGTTATCCGCATAACCGATATAACTTACAGAGAATCGTTTGCGATAGACCTTTCCGACCTTGAAAAAGTTCCCGGCGAGAGAGGTTCGGTCGGCTTGATAAAAGGTATAGCGAAAGCGCTCAAAGATTTCGGACACACTCTCGGCGGCTTTAATGCGTGCGTGACTTCTTCCGTCATTCGCGCGGCGGGCGTCAGCAGTTCCGCATCTTTTGAAATGCTTATCTGCTCCGTTATCAATGAGCTTTACAACGGCGGAAAAATAGATACCGTTACTTATGCGAGAAGCGGTCAGTATGCCGAAAACGTATATTGGGACAAAGCGTCGGGACTTCTTGACCAGATGGCGTGCGCCGTCGGCGGAATGATAACGATAGACTTTGAAGACCCGACAAAACCTGTTGTTGAGAAAATCGACTTCGACTTTGTAAAACAAGGGTATAATCTTGTTATAGTAAACACGGGTAAGAGCCATGCGGATCTCAATGCGGATTATTCATCCGTTCCGTCCGAAATGAAGAGTGTGGCACATGCTCTCGGACACGATGTCTGCCGTCGCATAACGGTTAAAGACATTGAAGAAAATCTTTCCGCTCTCCGCGAAAAAGTCGGAGACAGAGCCGTACTTCGCGCGCTTCATTTCTTGGCGGAAGACGACCGCGTTGACGCTCAGATAAAAGCGCTTAAAAACGGCGATTTCAATGCGTTTTTGCAGAACGTTACGGCGTCGGGCAACTCTTCGTGGAAATGGCTTCAAAACTGCTATTCTCCCGCTAATTACAAGGAACAGGGCATTACCGTTGCGCTTGCGTTCACTGAAATGTATTTGGCAAAACTCGGCAAGGGCGCGTGCCGTGTTCACGGCGGCGGGTTTGCAGGTGTTATTGCCGTATTCCTGCCCTCCGAAAATGCCGACGATTATATCAGTTATATCGAGGGACTTCTCGGAAAAGGCAACGCCTATAAAATGAGCATACGCGATTACGGCGCGGTTTGTCTTAACAAACTTATCTGATTTTTTCCGAAAAAACCGTTTTTTGAAAGGAGACAAAACCCTATGAACAATAAAAAGAGGGGAATACTTGTCTGCGTGGCGCTGACGCTTGTTTCGGCTCTCGTGCTTGTATCATGTTCCGAAACGGTGACGTTCAAAAACGATGATGTGACTCAAAATCCGACGAAAGTTTCTGTTTCTTCCGAAAAGGTGGGAAAAGAAGTTTTCGGGCTGAAAAAACTTTCGGACGGAGAAATAGAGAATGTTTCCGTCGCGCTGACTCCCGAAAATATTTCAAAGGACGGAATTTGGAAAGAACACGCTTTTGCGGTTGTTGAGCGCGAAACCGATGCGACGGTGCTGACTTTCAGCCTGCCTTTCAGAAGAGAAGACGATGTTGACTTCTTTGAAACGTTCCGTGAATCGGACAGCGTTCAGTATGCTTCCGATAAACGGACGATATTCTCCGTTGCGCTCGGAACGGGAAGCGAAAATTACGTTTCAGTTCTTTACGTCGCGGATAAAAACGAGGTCAGACTTCTTCCGTGGGGACAGTATATGGTTGCGGGCGAACGCTTTGTTTATCTCGAAAACGATGCTTCCTCCGGCAAAAACAGAAAGATATGTCTTTACAGCCTTGACGGGAATTTTGAAAAGACCGTTGCGGGCGAAACGAGCGTGGACACCGTTTGTTACGTCAGCGATTCAAAACTCTTTTACGCCTGCGCCGAAAAGGGCGAGAGCGAGGACGAAAAAGAACTGAATTACAGAGTCTACCGCTATGACCTTGAAACCGAGGAACAAACGCAGTTGACTGAGTTCACCGCCTACTATATAACGGGCATGGACGATTCCCGCATTATCTGCTACGGAGCGGACGGGGAGAAAATTGTAAATTATTAAAGCTAAAAGTTTAATAATTAAATTTGGGGCTGTAAAAAAACACAAGTTTTTTTACAGCCCCTGTTTATATACCTTGTTTTAACCTTTGACGCTCGGTATTTTTTTTGCGACGAAATAGAAAATTCTCATTGCATCGACTATATCGATGTTTTCGTCGTCGTTTGTGTCGCAGCCGGCAAGCGCTTCATCTGGAAGAGGCGCTTTCTTCGCAACGTGATAGAATACAAGCATTGCGTCTGTTATATCGACCTTTCCGTCGCCGTCCGCGTCGCCGTAAACGACGGTTGAGCCGCCTATCGGATAGCACGGATAACCGCCCCAATCGGGAGTGGAGAATCCCGCGGAGAAGCTCGGCTCATAATATACGGTCAAACCGCTCTTTTCGGGCAGGTATTCGGACGGAACGAACCCGTCCGAGATAAATGCGTTTCCGTGAAATGTCAACTTTTCCAATGACGAACATTTATCAAAAGCGTTCTTACTGAGCGAGGTCAGACTTCTCGGCAGAGAAACCTCTTTCAGGGAGGTGCAGACGCCGAAAGTTCTTTGCGGGAGTTCGGTCAAGCCCTCATTGATTGTCGCGCTTTCAAGCTCGTAACAGCCCGAAAAAACGAACAATCCGAGACTTTTCACGCTTGACGGAACGGTTATGCTTTTGAGTTTGCCGCACAAAAAGAAAGCCGCCGCGTCTATCTTTTCAATCGTGTCGGGGATAATTATCTCCGTCATTTTTTTACATTCCGCAAAAGCGTAATCGCCTATCTCCGTTATGCTTCCGTCCACGGGTATCCCGCTCGTGTCCGTTCCGCAGACAAGCAGTTTTTTTGCCGTGTCAACAAGGCAACCGCTCGTTATAACATATCTTTCGTTTCCTTCTTCCAGCGCGACTACGGCATTTTCACACCAAACAAACGGATTTACGCCTATCCGCGTCACGTTTTTCGGAATTGCGGAAAAAGTCGCCTTTCGGCAGTTGTTGAACGCAAGGGAGCCTATCTCTTCAAGCGTTTCGGGGAATATTACGCTTTCAAGAGAGCTGCAGCCGTTAAAAGCGTAATCTTTTATCCTTATGAGAGAGGACGGGATGTTCACGCTTTTCAGATTCGAGCACAGCGCGAACGCGTTTATTCCTATTTCAGTCAGTGTTTCGGGAAGATTGATTTTTATTATGTTTTTGTTCCCGTAAAACGCTTTTTCTCCTATCTTCGCAACCTCATATCCTCCCAAAACGGACGGAACGGTCACCTCGCTGTCCACGGAAGCCGAAACTTCGACAACGGTCGCCTTTCCGTTTTCGATTTCATAACCGAAAACTCCGCTTTGCGCCGCGTTTGATGGTATCCCCGCCAGAGGAGCAATCCCGACGGCGACGAACACCGCGATTGCAAAAGAAATGGCTTTTTTCATCTTTTCATTCCTTTCGTTTTTACTCATTTTGTTTTTCAAACAGAATTATAGCACCTGTTTGCGGAAATGTAAAGTATGATTTGATAAATTTTCGGGGATTTACAACTTTTTGAAAAGCTGTCGCCGTTTTTCGCGGACATTCCGGCGGAGGTCGGATCAAAAAGCAGATGAGGGAGGAACTGTAAAAAATACCACTGCCGTTTATTATGCGGCATATCAACTGAAATTGCAGGTAGATATCGAAAAGGTCATAGAGATCTCATACCCGATATATGCGTTTTGCGATGTTTTGAAACATATCGACCTAAAAATATCTTGCCGATAAGGAAAGCGGAACATGCCGCAAAAGATATAATTCCGAAACATTGCTGAAAGTTATACTGTTCGCATTTATGGAATTCGGATATGTTTCAGTCCGAGAAATCGTAAAACTATGTAAAAACGGCATACGGTTTATGTGACTTTTTCGGTATGATCCCGTTCCGGACAACACATCAAAATATGCGGAGAAGAGAGAGACGGTTCCTCAAAGACGGACAATGACGCGGCTTTTATGTGAATAAGGGCAACTTGAATTATCATGAAGTGGTTCGAAAACATCATCTTTGAGATGTCCGCACCGGCGGAGCACGTAACAATGATAGATGCCGGAACCGAATTTATATTAAAAAAGGCGAAAAAGGGTTGTTTGCGGAACATCACGGTTTCCGCCTTTTTGCGGTTCGGGTGTTTTTAACATTCCCGATATCTTTACGCCCATTCGCCGTTGATAAATATTGGTGTCGCTTTGCCGTTCTTGTAGCCTGTTATGCGCATATCGGGTGCGCCGACCATGAAATCAACGTGAATAACGCTGTCGTTCAATCCGAGTTCGCGGCATTGGTCAAGCGTCAGATTTTCAAAGTTTTCAACGCAGTCCGCAAAGCCCATGCCCATCGCGATATGGCAGCTTGCGTTTTCGTCAAAGAGCGTTTCGTAAAACAGCACGCCGCTGTTGTTTATCGGACTGTTGCACGGGATAAGCGCAAGTTCTCCTATATATGACGCGCCCTCGTCGGTCGTCAGCATCTTTCCGAGAAGTTCTTCTCCCTCTTCCGCTTTCCACGCAACGGCTTTGCCGTCCTTGAAGTCGATATGAAAGTTGTTGATGATGTGTCCCTGATAGGAAAGCGGCTTTGTGCTTACAACTCTGCCCTCCGCTTTGCCTTTCATCGGGCTTGTGAATATCTCCTCTGTCGGGAGATTCGGGTTGAATACCGTTCCCGAAAGCGTTTTGTCGCAGCCGCCGTGCCAAACGCCCTGCGGCATAAGACCTACCCTGAAATCCGTTCCGTTCGAGGATTTATACTCTATCGTATCAAACTTGCAGTCGTTAAGGAACCTACTCTTTTCGGCAAACGTCTTGTTGTGCGCTTCCCATGCGGCTGCGGGGTCGTTGTCCTCCGTTACGCGGACGGAAGCCAATATCTGCGCCCAAAGCTTTTCGACCGCAACACTCTTTCTGTCGTTCGGAAATACCTTTTTTGCCCAAGCCACGGTGGGAACCGCCGCTATCGTCCATTGATGTCTGTTTTCGATCTTGTCGCGGTACGGTTTCATAACCTTTGAAACCGCGATATTCGCCTTTTGCAGTTTATCCACATTAACACCCTTGATCCCGTCGGGATCTTCGCCTATAAGGTGAATGCGGCAGGGCAGTTCTTCCGTCATCAACTGCATTTTTGCCTTTTGCCATTCGGGAACTTCGGAAAGAGATTTGAGCGTTCTGTTTTTGTAGGAGAGTTTCGTTATCGGCTGGCAACGCCATTCAACGGAAACGCAGCTTGCTCCCGCCTTGTAGCATTCGTCAACAACAAGCGGAGTAAATTCGTAAAGTTCCGCTTCGGAGTAAACGATGACTTTTTGTCCTTTTTGAACGTTTGCGCCGACGCGCGCTATGAGTTTTGCATATTTTTTCAAAAGAGTTTTTTTCATTTTTACTGTCTCCTATGTGATTTTAATCTACTTTTACAAACGCTATATCGGAGATTCCGACAAGGAAATTTTCCGCATGACTTCCGCTGTTCGCTATCGTTATGCGTGTCACTTTCGTGATTTTTGTACCCTTTTCGTAAAAAGCGGCAAGCGGGATATAAACGGTCATTGTTTTTCCGGGGTCGAGCGCCATGCGGAATGGGATCTCTACCCTTGCAAGCCCCGCATCGACCGCGACCGACATGGACGTTATGAAAGACGCGGTATTGTTTGTCATTGTTACGGCGATATGCGTGCTACCCGCCAATTCGGACGCATTGAGGTGTCCGAGGTCTTTTAATCTGAACTTTGCAACGTTGTTTGCGTCGCGCAGGTCGAGTTGGATATTTCCGTTTTCAAAGCCGATAACGGCATTCCCCGACGTCTTTGCAACGGCATTGTAATCATCTTCCGAAATTCCGCCTTCGGCAAAAATGCTGTGAACCGCCGAGTTGTCAACGCTTTTTGCATAAACGGTTTTTATGACGGTCTCTTCGTTTATTTTTATATTCAGGTCTTGTCTTGCTTCACGGCAGTTGACTGTGAGCGTATATTTTGATATGTTTTCATTTACCGCCGTTTCTGCCGTTTCTTCGCCGTTTACGGAAACGGAAGCGCCTTTCGGAGCGTAGACAGTAACATAACGGATGTAGAAAAGCGTGTTGTTCGAGTCCGTAACGACGGATATGAGCGGCGCGTTTTCGTCAAACGTCAGAATGTCTTCATAAGTCTTTGTAAGTATTTGTTTATATGCTTTTTGGCTGTCGGAATAAACTCCGTCTATCTGCGTGTCGAGCGCGTTTTTTGCGTTGGAGTAATACAACCCCATTAATTCGTTGATGAGTGCGTCCGAATAGATGCCCGCTTTTTCCGCCGCGGTCTTCAACTGCTGTTCTCTTGTTGTCAACAGTTCATAGTATTCGCCGCCCTCGCGCAGATAGCGCAGGCGTATGCTTTCGCAGATAATGTTGTCGTTTGTTATGCCTTTGCCTTTTTGCCCGGGGTAGAAGAAAGTCGCTCCGCCGCCTCGGGGATCCCATATTTCTCTGGGGAGGAAGCAGTAAACATCGTTCCACATATCCCTGCACAATGTCAGATTTTCTTCTTTATATGAATCAAAAGAGCCCGAATGGTATATCGACCATATAAGCATGCCGTCAAAGTCAAATTCTTTTGTTTCGGAGAAGTGCGCCATTGTGTATGCCAGCGAATTGTCGGCTATCTGCCCCGACTCGTTTTCGTAACGCCACATCGTTGCGCCCGTTTCCTTTATTCTCCGTCTGAGGTCGGCATTATGCGCGGGAACATCGCTCAGACACCAGAATTTCAGATGCCCGAGAAGCCCCATCTGCACCGAGTTCGTGGGGCAAAGGTCTTTCAGGTCGGGAATAAATTCGTTAAGGTAATCAAGATATGTGCAGATATCGGGCACCATGCTCGAATTCGGCTCGTCGCGCGTGTAAATGTAGCATCTGTCGAGAACCCCGTTCTCGCGCAGTATGTCACAGATGACTTTTAATCGTTCCAGCTGCCACAGATCGATGTTCAGACAGGTGATCCTGTCATCGGCTTTGAGCGAATCAACAATATAATTAGCATATTCTTCGTCCGTTTCAAAGTCCCAATGTCCTTTTGCAAGCGTGGACGGCGTAAATCTGCTTCTGAGCAGCTTTTCACGCAGATCCGTTTCAAGTTCGTGCCATTCCTCTTCGGGAAGACCGGGAAACTCTTCTCTTACTCTGACGAACACTGCGCCGTAAGTGTCAAGAGAAGCTTTTAGAGGAATATCAATGTCAAGAACATTTATTTCAACGGGAATATCAAATTTTGTCCCTCCGAAAGAGACCGTCACAACGCCCGTGTAAAGCCCCGCTTCCGTTCCGAGAGGCGCTTCCGCGTCGAACCAAAGCGCGCAGTTATGCCCGACTTCGGTCTTAAACTCGTCCGCAACTTTGTCCGTCGGAATAAGCCCGTCGGGGTAATATGTATTCTCCGAAATCGTCGGAATGGGGTGGAAGTATTCTCTGTAAGCGGAAAAACAGCCGTCGGGGAGAGTCTCTCCTTTTTCATTTGAAAAGGAACCGACCTCAACGCTTATTTTTCCTATCTCGGAAACTTTGTCCCTGAAAATGAACTGTGCGCTTCCGAGGTCGTTTCTGCCTATGTCGAAGCGGAATTTTTTGTCCATGGTCTTCGGGATTTCTTCGCTACGTTCGAGTTTGACGGAAGACGGAATGATGCTTGCGTAAACATCGCCGCTGACAAAAGCGTATTTGTCGGGACGGACGGAAACCTTACATCCGCAAACGGACAGTGCAAGCGATAAAAGCAGAATGAGAGCGACGGCTTTTTTCATTGTTTTATCCTTTCAGTGCTTCTCGGACGTTTTCTGAGATGTCGTTGTACGAATAAAGAGAACCTATTACAAGAACAGGTTTTTTATATGAAAGGGCGATCTTAACACCCTCTTTTATACTGTTTGCGGCGCGCGCGTTTGCCCCCGCTTCGCAAAACTCTTCCGCAAGCGCTTCCGCGGGGAGCGCGCGCGGAGACGGCGGCGCGATACATATCACACGGTCGGCGATCTTTGCAAGTTCTTCCGCCATTTCGCCGTGCGCCTTGTCCGCAAGAATGCCGACAAGCAGATTTATCTTTTTATCCCCGAAATATGCGCGGACGCTTTCGACCGCCGCGCGGACGCCCTGCGGATTGTGTCCGCCGTCATAAAGCACAACGGGTTCGTCCGCTATCTTTTCAAACCGCGCCTGCCAAACGGCGGAGGCGAGTCCGTCCTTGACCGCCGTTTCGGAAATTTCAAAACCGTGCTTTCTCAAAACGTCAATCGCTGCCAGCACCGTTGTCGCGTTGGCAGGCTGATAAAGCCCGAGCAGGCGAATAAAATATTCTTTGCCGTCAAATTCAAATTCCGTTCCGTCAAGCGTTGTCGAAAGTATTTTGAGAGAATCGGGGTTTTTAACCGTCAGTTCCGAATGCTTTTCTTCGCACTCGTTTTTTATGACGTTGAGCGCTTTTTCATCGTTGCCGCCGTAAAGCGCGGGACAGCTTTCTTTGATTATACCCGCCTTTTCCCATGCGATTTTTTCTATCGTGTCGCCGAGGATTTCGGTGTGATCGAACGCTATGCCCGTTATGACGGAAAGCAGGCTGTTTTTTATCACGTTGGTCGAATCGTATCTGCCGCCCAGCCCGACTTCAAGCACAACTATGTCGCACTTTGTCTCGTAAAACCACAAAAATGCCGCGGCGGTGATGAAATCGAAAGACGACGGCGGCGTTTTCATCGTGTCCGCCTTTTGTCTTACCCTCAAAAAAAGGTCGTTTATGTCGTCCTCCGCTATCGGAAGTCCGTTTACCCGTATGCGGTCGTTGAAAACGACAATGTAAGGCGATGTGTAAAGCCCGACTTTATACCCCTGCTTTTGAAGCACGGAACTCATCATCGAGCAAAAAGAACCTTTGCCGTTCGTTCCCGCAACATGGATAAATTGCAGTTTATCCTGCGGATTGCCGAGCAGAGAAAGCAATTCTTTTTCGCAATCCGTGCCAAAGCGTGAGCCTACCAGACGCAGTTGTTCAAGATATTTTTCGTTTTCCTCATTCATTTTGTTTCACCTCTGAGCCGTCCGAAAAACGCTCTTGCGCCGCTGTTCAGAACCACCAGCCGAATTATAACGGTTATCGCCGTGTAATTTATCGCAAAGGACGGAAGTCTGCCAATCACATAAATATAAAACGGCGTGCCCTTTGCGTACCACAGCCACAGTCCGAATGATGTCACGAGTGCCGACCCGACAGCCGCGGCGGGAATTATCGAAAGAAACAGACGCAACGTCAGCGGCAGTTTTACAAAAACGTAATTGTAAAAAATGCCCGAAAGGAACGCGGTCAGCACAAAGCCGAGCGTGACCACGGGATTTATCGTATATCCCGCAAGAACGCAACCCAAAAGATCGGCAATAAGAGCGGTTATCGCGCCCGCGACAGGCGAAATATAAATTGACGCGAATATGACGGGCAACGCACCGAGACCTATCCGTATCGCAGACCCCACGGGTATCATGACGAATTTGTCGAGAACGACCGTCATTGCGATGCAAAGTCCCATGACCGCGAGCGTCTTGGGTGAGAAGAGAGTTGTTTTGATGTTTGTTTTCATAAAAGCCTCCTTTCCCGTTTTGCCACAAAAAGGAGGCGCAAAAAACGGCGAAAGATAACACGGAACAAGTCCCGCGCACCAAGCGCCGCAGTGTATCTCCGAGATTGCACAACAGCGGGATGCGAACGCAAAACCGCGTCGCTCTCTGCGACTTCGTCCGCGGACAACTCCCTGTTCCGACGGCACTTCAAGTGTTTTAAAAACACTAACGCTCTGCGTTCTACTCTGTTAAAAAATATATTTTTCATGGGGGATATTGAAAACCTTCGAATCTTAAGCTGAACGTGCTCAACTTAAAAAGCAGAAGTTTTCTCTGTCCCTCTGAAATACGATTTGATTTTGTCGGGCTGTGTATATTCAGTCTAACTTTGAGAACCGACGGTTATCTTTTCCCAAGTGTCGCCCTCTTTGACATACACTTCTCCGTCCGACCCGACAGCCCATGCATCGGTGTATTGCGGTTCAACGGCGAAATTGCCTTTTTCGTCGATATATCCCCAGCCTTTTTCGGTTTTTACCGCAGCATAGCCGTTTTCAAAACTTTCGGCATCGAGGAAAATGCCTTTTATCAACTGTTTGCCGTAAATGTTGACAAACGACCACGAACCGTTTTTGCAGACTGGAAGAAAACCCGACGAATAATACTTGATATTTTCATAAGAAAATGTTCCGAGTTCTTCTCCGTCAAGTCCGATAAGTCCGTATTTCCCGCTTTTTTTGACTGCAGCAACGCCGTCCGAGAACGGCTCTGCGTTTTCGTATGCAGGCTCGACAAGCCATTTTTTGTCAATAACGGCTTTTCCCTTGTTGTTCGTGCTTTCGAAAAATTGAAGAAAGCCCCATTTACCGTCTTTGCAGACCGCCGCATACCAATTACGTTTTCCGTCGGTCGAATACTCGGTCGCCGCTCTTGCGTCGTCAAATTCGGCTTCCGTCAAAGTCAGCGTTTTGCCGTTATATTTTGTTTTGTAATAATATTTTTCGCCCGAAAGCACGGGGTATATGTCGGTGTCCGACGATGTGACGAACTTTGCGCTGCGATAAATCACGCCGCTTTTTGCGGTTGCTTTTTCGTATGTTTTTGAAAAGTTTTCGCCGCTTTTTCCGAGCGTCAGGCAAAGAATGAGTATTACGAGCGCCGCCGCGGCGACGGCAAGCCACACAAAAAGTTTTGCGTTACGTTTTTTCTTTTTTCCGCGTGCCACGGCAAACACCTCCGTTTTCTTTTGGATATATAAACATATATTTTAATTATTATAGCAGACGCGGGAGAAAAAAGCAATAGATTTTCGAATAAAAGCATTGACTTGACACAAAAATTATACTATAATGTATTAGTAAAAATTAACAAAAACAGGAGGCCTTTGATATGGAAGAAAGAGGCGGTATTTCCGTACAAACGGAACATATATTCCCGATAATCAAACGTTGGCTTTATTCGGACAAGGATATTTTTCTGCGTGAAATAGTTTCGAACGCAAGCGACGCGATAACAAAACTGCGTCATCTTTGCGCGATAGGCGAGGCGCAGGGAATAGACGAGTCTTGCTACCGCATAACCGTGACGCTTGACGAAAAGGCAAAGACCGTTTCCGTTGATGATAACGGCATAGGCATGACCGCAGACGAGGTCAGAAATTATATAAACAACATCGCGCTTTCCGGTGCGCTTGATTTCGTTAAAAAATACGAGGGTGCAAACGCCGAAAACGACGGTATAATCGGTCATTTCGGTCTCGGCTTTTACTCCGCGTTCATGGTTGCGGACAAGGTTACGATAGAAACAAAATCTTACACCGACGCACCCGCCGTTAAGTGGACGGGTGATCAGGACGGCAGTTTTGTTATGGAAGACTGCGAAAGAGCGGGACGCGGAACGAAAGTTACGATGTTCATCACCGAAGAGGACAAAGAGTTCGGCACAAAAGCAAAACTGACGGAAATTCTTGAAAAGTATTGCGCATTTATGCCGTTTCCGATATATCTCGAAATCGTCGGCGAGGAACCGAAAAAGGACAAGGACGGAAACGTTATTGTGCCCGAACCGATAAACGACACACAGCCGCTGTGGCAAAAACAGGCTTCGGAATGCACGGAAGAGGAATATAACGAGTTCTACAAAAAGGTGTTCAACGATTACCGTGAACCGATATTCCATATTCATCTGAATGCGGATTATCCTTTGAATTTCAAGGGGATTCTTTACTTCCCGAGAATGACGAGCGCATACGAGGGCATAGAGGGACAGATAAAACTGTTCTACAACCGCGTTTTCGTTGCGGACAATATCAAAGAGATAATCCCCGATTATCTGCTTATGCTCAAAGGTGTTCTCGACTGCCCCGAAATGCCGCTTAACGTTTCGAGAAGCTATTTGCAGTCGAACGCGTATGTCGCAAAAGTCAGCGCGCATATCGTCAAAAAGGTCTGCGACAAACTTGTTTCCATGTACAATACCGAGCCAGACAAGTTCAAGAAAGAATGGGATGAGTTGAAGACGTTTGTCAAATATGCGTCCATGCGTGACAGAAAAGTTTACGACAAACTCAAAGACATCGTTTTGATGGAAACCGTTGACGGCGATTATGTAAGCCTTAAAGAATATCTTGAAACCGCCCGCGAGAAAGACGGCAAAAAGGTTGTTTACTACGCAACCGACAAAAAACAGCAGGCTGTTTACATCAATATGTTCAAGAACGAGGGAATCAATGTTGTCGTTCTTGCCGACTTCATAGACAACAACTATATGAGCATAGTTGAGCAGAGCGAAGAAAACGTCAAATTCCTGCGCATCGACGCGGAAGCGGACGCTCTGAAAACAGACGGCGAGTCAGCCGAGAACGAAAAGGTCAAGGAACTGTTTGCGAAGATAAGCGGAAACGATACGATGAAAATCACGTTCATGCCGCTTAAAGACACAAAGATTCCCGCGCTTCTCAATATCGACGAAGAAAGCCGCCGCTTCTCGGAAATGATGAAGATGTACGCCGCGGCGTCGAAGAAAATGCAGGAAGATCTGCCGCAGCAGGCAACGCTTGTGCTGAACACCGAAAACGCGCTTATCAAAAAACTTGAAACGAACTGCGAAAACGGTGCTTCCGATATTGACGAGGCTATTGCAAGACAGATATACACGCTTGCGCTTATCGGACAAAGACAGTTGACCGCCGCCGAGTTGGAATCATTCCTTGACAACAGTTACGGACTTCTCGAAAAATTATAATCAGGCATTTTCAACTTTTATAAAACGGACGGTGAAAAACGCGAGTTTTTCACCGTCCGTTGCTTTTTAATACTTCGATTTTTGTCGGGTTTTCCGCATTACTGCTGCAAAATTATCGCAATGTCGGAAAGTATGTCAAGCGCCTTTTCGAGAACGGCGTTGTTTGAATAAACGCCGACGTCGGCAACTTCGCAGCAGAGTTTTGCCAGGCGCAGTCTTTCTCTGATGTCGTCGGTCTCGACGGCGAGCGCAAGATACGATTTTGCAAGCAATGCGCAGGCTTCATCGTAGAACTCGAATTTGCCGAATCCGTGAACTGCTACGGGTTCGAGCATTTCGATGACTTTGTCAAACTCGTTTGCCGAAAAACGCGCTTTTGCGGCGGTCAGCGTTTCTCCGTCTCCGTCTTGCGGCACAAGCACGGATATGGGCACATCAAGTCTGCCAGCAAGATATTCAAGCGTTCCTATCGACGGAACGGAAACCCCGTTTTCTATGCGGCTTATCATGTTGCGCGTGACCTTGTCTCCCGCAAGTTCGCTTTGCGTCATTCGCCGTGCGATACGCGCTTTTTTTAGCCTTTTTCCGAATTCGCTTTTATCCATGATTTTTTGCTCCTCTTTTACATTCCGAGGATATTATAGCAAACTAAATCTTGCTCTTTCGGGCTATACGGCAAATTTTTTGAAACGATATTCCGAACAAATTGTGTTGCGCGCTGCTTTTGATGATGGCAGAGACTTCCCGTCGGCTGGCAGACGGCGATTCGCCGCAGAAAAATTGCTCAAACGGTGGCTTTTCTTAAAAATCCGAAAGAAAATACTTGAAAATAATTATATTTAATGCTATAATATATATCATCACTCATTTTGCGATTTTGGCGCAGACGGGTGACACGGTGTCGGCGGCGCAGTGGGCTATTGTGTATGTTCAGCGCGAAAAGCAGCCCTCTTATCTGCTTGCGGCACCGACACAAAAGACAAAAAAAGAAAGGACGGCGGTTTCAGATTCAACTCAAATATATCGAATTGCAAGGTTTTAAGTCTTTTCCCGATAAAACCGTTATCTCTTTCGGTGACGGTATAACCGCCATAGTGGGACCCAACGGCAGCGGAAAAAGCAATATCGCGGACGCCGTTCGCTGGGTCATGGGCGAAACGTCTTCAAAGACTTTGCGCGGACAGAAAATGGAAGACGTCATTTTTGACGGAACCGCCATGCGCAAACCGCTCGGTTTTGCCGAGGTCTCGCTTGTTCTGGACAATACGGACAGAACGCTTGACATCGAATATGACGAAGTTGCGATAACTCGTCGTTATTACCGTTCGGGCGAAAGCGAATATTTCATTAACCGTTCCGACGTCCGTTTACGCGACATTCAGGAACTTTTGAGAGATACCGGTCTCGGAAAAACGGGCTATTCCATAATCGGACAGGGCGCGATAACAGAAATAATCGCGGCGAAGTCCGCCGACAGACGCGTGCTTTTCGAAGAGGCGGCGGGTATTTCGAAGTTCAAGCACAAAAAAGACGAAAGCGTTCGCAGACTTGCGCAGACGCAGGACAATATAACCCGTATCAAAGATATAACTTCCGAACTTGAAGCAAGGCTCGGACCTCTTGAAAAGCAGTCGCAGAAAGCAAGAAAATATCTTGCGCTCCGAGAAGAGCGAATGGGACTCGAACTGACGCTTTGGACAAACAGGCTCGACGCCATAAAAGAAATTCTTGCCAACGCGGAAAAACAGACCGAGGAACTCCGTGCAAGTTACGAGAAGACGGAACTTGACCTGCAACAGACCGAAACAAAGGTCACGGAACTTTCCGCACAGGGTGAAGCGCTTACTGCGGAAATTGAGCGGATAAGAGCCAAAAACAAGGAAAAAGAAGAGATAGTCCAGCAGAAAAAAGCGCAGATACTCGTAGCCGAAAACGATATTTCGCACGCAAAAAAAGATATAGAGAAAATGACGGAGTCTCTCGGCAAGACCGACGAAGATGCCGAAAAGAACGCTGTCCTTGAAAAGGCGCATCTTGACGAGATCGCGGCGCTTGAAAAGAAACTTGCGGAAAAGGACGCAGAACTCGGACTTCTTGAAAAAGAAGCCGCCGAAGCGGAAGCGGAAAAGACCGCTGCCGCACAGACGGAAGCGCAGATAAACGCGGAACTTGCGAAACTGAACGATTCGCTGACGTTTCTGAAAGTCCGTCTCGGTTCTCTCGAACAGGCGGAGCAGACACGTTCGGAATATATAAAAGAGCGTTCGCAGGACATTGAGGACGCAAAGGCGCGAATGAGGTCCATCGAAGCGTCGCGCACCGAGACCGAAAAAAAGATAGCGGACGCAAAGGCGCTGCTGCAAGAAAATGAAAACGTTACGGGCGGTTACGACGTCAAGTTGAAATCCGTCACGGAAAAACTGACGTCCGTCAGAACGGAACTCGGCGCAAAGGCGTCCGAACTCGACAAATATCTGAACCGCCGTCAGATACTCTCGGATATGGAAAAACATTACGAGGGTTTCCAGAACAGCGTTAAGGCTGTTATGACAGAATCTTCCCGCGGTACGCTGCTCGGTATAGAGGGTACGGTTTCGGAACTTATCGAAGTTCCCGCAGAGTATACGACAGCCGTTGAAACGGCGCTCGGCGGAACGCTTCAAAACATTGTCACAACCGATGAAAGAAGCGCAAAGAACGCGATAGCGCTGCTCAAAAACAGAAATCAGGGGCGCGCAACGTTCCTGCCTCTTTCCAACGTTCGGGGCGAACGGTTAAGCCTTGACAAACTCGAAAACGAATACGGCTTTGTCGGACTTGCGGTCGATCTTGTAACTTACGACAAAAAATACGACGGCGTTATGACCTCTCTCCTCGGCAAGACCGTGGTCTGCGACGACCTTGACTGCGCGACAGCCATTGCAAAGAAAAACGGTTATGCGTTCAGGTTCGTAACGCTTGACGGGCAACTTGTCAATGCGGGCGGCTCTCTTACGGGCGGTTCGGCGGCACGGAATTTCGGTATTCTTTCACGCCGCAACGAGATAGAAGAACTTGCTGCGCTTTGCGAAAAACTTGAAAAGACCATAGACGGGCTTGAAGAGCGCGAACATAAACTCACCGCAGAGAAAAATTCGGTCGAGGCTTCAGTTGAGGGAGTGCTTGCCGAAAGCCGCAGACTTGAAACCGAACTTGTGCGTTTGAACGGCGACGCGGCGCACTATCGCGAATATGCCGAGAATATGGCGCAGCAGGAAAGTTTGCTGAAACGCGAACTTGAATCGCTTGCGGCGGCACGCGGCAGGGAAGCCGACGAAAGAGTTCTGCTCGAAAAGAAGTCGGCGGAGACAGAAAAAGAGATAGCGGCGGAAACCGAAAAACTTTCCGCGAATGCGTCCCAAACAAGACAGGCGGACGCTGCGCTTGCGGAAAATACAGAGAAAAAACACGGTATTTTGCTTTCGAAAGCTGATATATCAAACTCCGTTGAAAACATTTCCGCGCAGATAGCGCGATTGCATGAAGAAGAACGGCTCCGCTGCGAAAACGCGGAAAAGATACGCGCCGACATAAAGACGCTCGAAGAACAGATATACGCATACGAACAGGTTATAATCGTTCTTAACAGTGAACTTGAAGATTTCGGCAAGGAAAGCGCCGCGGACGAATTGCTTATCGGCGAAAAAATTGCCGCGAGAGCGCACCTCGAACAGCAGGCGAACACCTTGCGCCGTTCGGAAAAAGACCTCTACGATATTCGCGAAAAACTTTCGAGGGAGATAGAAAAGCAGTCCACAAAACTCGAGGGAGTGAGCGAGGAAAAAGAGACGCTGACTTCAAAGATCTGGGAAGAGTACGAACTGACGCTCTCCGAAGCAAGGGAACACCGCGTGGAGATCGAAGACGTTGCGGAAGCGCAGAAGAAAGTTTCTTCCATAAGGGCATCGATGAAAGCTCTCGGAGAAGTAAACCTCGGCGCGGTTGACGAATATATCGAGGTCAAGGAACGTTACGACAGGCTTTCCGAACAGGTGAACGACCTTGTTAAGGCAAAAGAGGGGCTTGAAAAAGTCATAGATGAACTGACGGCGAGAATGAAAGACGTTTTCAAAGAGCAGTTCAAAGTCATCAACGAGGAGTTTGAAAAAGTCTTCCGCGAACTGTTCAACGGCGGCAGCGCAAAACTTGAACTCGAAGACCCCGAAAACATTCTCGAATCGGGCATAGATATATACGTCGCACCTCCGGGCAAGATAATAAAGCATCTGTCCTCTCTTTCGGGCGGCGAACAGTCGCTTACGGCGATAGCGTTGTATTTTGCGATACTGACGATACGACCCGCACCTTTCTGCCTGCTTGACGAGATAGAAGCGGCGCTTGACGACGTTAACGTTGTGCGGTATGCGGAATACCTGCACCGTCACGACAAGACGCAGTTCATCGTTATCACGCACCGTCGCGGAACGATGGAAGCGGCAAACAGACTTTACGGCGTTACGATGAAAGAAAAGGGTATATCGAGAATCCTTGCCATCGACGTCAGCGAAATAGAAAAACATATCTGAAAAGGAATCGAAAATGGGATTTTTCAGCAAAATAAAAGAGGGTCTCAAAAAGACCCGCACATCAATAGGCGAGGGCTTCAATTCCGTCTTTTCCGTGTTCCGAAAGGTTGACGAGGACTTTCTCGAAGAACTTCTGGAACTGCTTATTATGGCGGACGTCGGTTACGAGACCTCGGAGCGCATTATAGACGAACTCCGCAAAAAGGCGAAACTCGAAAATCTTAACGATTCGGAAAGCGTCAAAGCGGCGCTTGCGGAGATAATCGCCGAATCCATGCGCGGCGGCAACGACCTGAATATTTCGACAAAACCGTCGGTCATTCTTGTCGCAGGTGTCAACGGCGTCGGAAAAACCACCACGATAGGCAAACTTTCGCACCGTCTTTCCGAAAGCGGCAAAAAGGTCATTATCGGCGCGGCGGACACGTTCCGTGCGGCGGCGATAGACCAGATAGCGGTCTGGGCGGAAAGAAGCGGAACGGATATTGTCAAACATAAGGACGGCGCGGATCCCGCGGCGGTCGTGTACGACACGATAGCGGCGGCGAAAGCGAGAAACGCCGATGTCATAATCTGCGACACGGCGGGCAGACTTCACAACAAAAAGAACCTTATGGGCGAACTTGAAAAAATAACGCGCGTCATCGACCGCGAACTGCCCGACGCGGACAAGGAGATTCTTCTTGTTCTTGACGCGACGACGGGACAGAACGCCATCGAACAGGCAAAGGACTTCAAAGAGGCGGTCGGCGTTACGGGCGTTGCCCTGACAAAACTCGACGGCACGGCAAAGGGCGGCATAACCATTGCCGTTAAAGATGTAACGGGTGTTCCCGTTAAACTCGTCGGCGTGGGCGAGGGTATGGACGACCTGCAATATTTTGAGCCCGACGCATTCGCAAAGGCGCTTGTCGGCATAGAGGACGCGGAATGAAACAAAAGGTTTTGCTTGCGTCAAACAACGCGCATAAGATAAAAGAGATACGAGCCATTCTCGGCGATTTTTTCGATATTGTTTCCCTTCGTGAGGCGGGCGTCGAATCCGACCCCGAAGAAACGGGAAAAACATTTGAGGAAAACGCCCGCATAAAAGCCGTGGCTGGCATGAAAGCAAGCGGAATGCCGTGCATTGCGGACGACAGCGGACTTGAAGTTCTTGCGCTTGACTGCCGCCCCGGAGTTATGAGCGCACGGTATTCGGGCAGTCACGGAGACGATGCTGCAAACAACGAAAAACTGCTTGCGGAACTTGCGGATAAACCGGACCGTTCCGCACGTTATGTGTGCGTTATCTGCATGGCGTTCCCCGACGGACGTGAACTTGAAGCGCGCGGAGAATGTTACGGTGAGATTTTGAAAGAGAAGCGCGGAAACGGCGGCTTCGGTTACGACCCCTTGTTTTACTTCCCGCAGTTCGGCAAAACGTTTGCAGAGATCTTCTCGGAAGAAAAAAACGAAGTCAGCCACAGAAATGCGGCGCTTAAAGCATTTGAAAAATTATGGGAGAAAGAAATAAATGACAAGTAAACAAAGAGCGTATCTTCGCGGTCTTGCAAATACTGCGGAAACGATACTTATAATAGGCAAAGACGGCGTGACGGACAATGTTCTGAAACAGGCGGACGACGCGATAGAGGCAAGGGAGATAATCAAACTCAAATGCCTTGAAACCTCCATGATGACCCCGCGTGAAGCGGCGGAGGAGATAGCCGCCGAGATAAAAGCGGAAGTGGTTCAGGTGATAGGCTCGAAAGCCGTGCTTTACCGTCCGTCGAAAAAACCGAAGATAGTTCTTCCCAAATGAGAACGGGACTTTTCGGGGGGACTTTCAACCCCGTCCACAACGGTCATATCGCCGCGATGAAAGCGTTTTGCGAAGCGGCAAAACTCGACCGACTTATAATCATGCCCACGGGAACGCCGCCGCATAAGCGGTTTGAGCGTGAGGTGTCGGACGCGGACAGGCTCGAAATGCTGAAACTTGCGGCGGGCACGCTCGGCGAGGTCAGCGATTACGAGATGAAAAAAGAGGGAAAAAGTTACACGGTCGAAACGCTCGAATATCTGAAAAGCGTTTATCCGAACGATGATTTTTTCCTATATATGGGTTCCGATATGCTTCTCGGATTCGAGACCTGCTGGAAACGCACGGAAGACATAATGAAAATGTGCTCGATAGTCGCGCTTTCCCGTACGGGAGACGATATTGAAAAACTGAAAGCGTATGCCGAACATCTGAAAAAGGATTACTGCGCAAAAGCCGAGGTTTACGGGTATGAACCGTTCGTCGTCAGTTCATCGCAGGTGCGCGGAATGATTTCCGCGGGGGAGGACGTCTCCGCGCTCGTTCCCAAAGCGGTCTGCGATTATATAAAAGAAAAAGGGCTTTATCGGGGAGGCGTGAAAAATGGCTGATCATTCCGAATACAAAAAACTTTTAAAAACGCTGCTGAAACCCGAACGGTATGCGCACAGTCTCGGCGCTTCGGAAACGGCGAGAAAACTTGCCGAGAAATACGGGACGGACGCGGACAAAGCGGAACTTGCGGGACTGCTTCACGACATTACAAAGAATATGTCGAACGCGGAACAACTTAAAATGCTTGAAAAATACGGCGTTCCGCAGACGGAATCCGTGCTTGCCTGCCCGTTTATATGGCATTCCTACACTTCCGCGTTTTATGTGCGTGACGTTCTCGGCATAAGCGACACGGAGATTTTTGACGGAATATATTATCATACTACGGGTAAAAAGGGCATGACCCTTTTCGAAAAGGTAATTTACATCGCCGACCTTGTCGAACCCACAAGAACTTACCCCGATGCAAAAAGACTTTATGCTCTTGCGTTTGAAGACCTTGACGAAGTTGTTTTCGAAAGCGCAAAGTGGTGTCTTTTCAAAAACAGCCGCGACGGCGGTTATATATACGGCGATACTTTTGAATTGTATAACGAATGCGTTCTGAAACGGAGGGAAAAAGATGAACGAAAAGATTTTTGATATGGCAAAAATTGCGGCGACCGCTTTATCCGACAAAAAAGGACAGGATATAAAGGTCATCAAAGTTGCCGAAAAGACGACGCTTGCGGATTATCTTGTTATCTGCAACGGTTCGTCTTCAACGCAGATCCGCGCGCTTGCGGACGAGTGCGAATACCGTCTCAAAGAAGCGGGCTATGCGGAACTGCACAGAGAGGGTCAGCCCGGCGGGGACTGGATCCTTCTCGATTTTAAGGATATAATAGTGCACGTTTTCAGCAAGGAAGCGCGTGCGTTTTACGATCTCGAACGCTTTTGGAAAGACGGCGAAGAGATTGAAATGGATTTTGACGTAAAAGAGGAGAACTGAAAGACAATGGATTACGATTTTTCGAAAGTCGAAAAAAAGTGGCAGGCGCGTTGGGATGATAAAAAAGTCTTTGTCGCAAAAGAAGACAAGACAAAAAAGAAGTTTTACGCGCTTGTTGAGTTCCCGTATCCGAGCGGCGCAGGAATGCACGTCGGACATATCAAGGCGTACGGCGGACTTGAAGTTATCGCAAGAAAGAAGCGTATGGAGGGGTACAATGTCCTTTTTCCGATAGGCTTCGACGCTTTCGGTCTTCCGACTGAGAACTATGCGATAAAAACGGGCATACACCCCCGCAAAGTTACGGATATGAACATCGCGCGTTTCACCGAACAACTCAAAAAGGTCGGCTTCTCGTTCGATTGGACAAGAGTTATAGACACGACCGATGAGGATTATTACAAGTGGACGCAGTGGATATTCCTGAAAATGTTTGAGCACGGACTCGCGTTCCGCGATAAAACGCTTGTCAACTACTGCCCGAGTTGCAAAGTCGTTCTTTCCAATGAGGATTCGCAGGGCGGCAAGTGCGATATATGCCATTCGGATGTTGTTCAGAAGTCAAAGGACGTTTGGTATTTGCGCATAACCGAATATGCGGATAAACTTTTGCAGGGACTTGAAAAAGTCGATTATCTGCCTAACGCAAAATTGCAGCAGCAGCATTGGATAGGCAAATCGACGGGTGCGTTTGTCAATTTCACGCTTGCGGGAACAGATGAAAAACTTCGCGTTTACACCACCCGACCCGACACTCTGTTCGGCGTTACGTTTATGGTTATCGCGCCCGAACACCCGCTTATCGAAAAATACGCGGCGCAGATAAAGAACAAAGCCGACCTCGACGCTTACAGGGAAGCAAGCGCGAAAAAGTCCGAGTTTGAACGCACTCAGCTTGTCAAGGACAAAACGGGTGTTCGCATAGACGGAATTGAAGCGGTCAACCCCGTCACGGGCGGCAATATTCCCATATATATTTCCGACTATGTAATGATGGGTTACGGCACGGGCGCAATTATGGCTGTTCCCGCGCACGACCAGCGCGACTGGGAGTTTGCGAAGAAATTCGGCATAAACATCATTCAGGTCATCAAGGGCGGCGATATAGAAAAAGAGGCGTATGCCGGCGACGGGGAAATGATAAATTCCGATTTCCTGAACGGTTATACGGATAAAAAATCTTCTATCGAAAGAATGATAGAATATCTTACGGAAAAGGGTATCGGCGAAAAAGGCGTTCAGTACAAGATGAAGGACTGGGCATTCAACCGTCAGAGATACTGGGGCGAACCCATTCCCATAGTTCATTGCCCGCATTGCGGACTTGTTCCCGTTCCCTATGACCAACTTCCGCTGCGTCTGCCGAAAGTTGAGAACTTCGAACCGGGCACGGACGGAGAGAGCCCGCTTGCAAAGATAGACGAGTTTGTCAACTGCAAGTGCCCGAAGTGCGGCGGCGACGCAAAGCGCGAAACGGACACCATGCCGCAGTGGGCAGGTTCTTCGTGGTACTTCCTGCGCTACGTTGACCCGCACAACGACAAAGTTTTTGCCGACGCGGAAAAACTGAAATACTGGATGCCCGTCGATTGGTATAACGGCGGTATGGAGCATGTTACCCGCCACCTTATCTATTCGCGTTTCTGGCATAAGTTCCTTTATGATATAGGCGAAGTACCGTGTGACGAACCTTATATGAAGAGGACCGCGCAGGGACTTATTCTCGGTCCCGACGGCGATAAAATGTCGAAGTCCAAGGGCAATGTGGTTGACCCGCTTGATGTCGTAAACAAATACGGGGCGGACGTTTTGAGAACATATATCCTGTTCATGGGTGATTACGGTCAGGCTACCCCGTGGTCGGACAACAGCGTCAAAGGCTGCAAACGTTTCCTTGACCGCGTATGGGGACTGAACGACATTGTCAAGGGCGGCGACGGCTATTCGAAAGCGCTTGAAACGCCGTTCCACCAAACAATTAAAAAAGTTTCCGCGGATTACGACTCGATGAAGTTTAACACCGCAATAGCGGCGCTTATGACGCTTATCAATAAGATTTACGACGAGGGAAGTCTGACGAAAAAAGAACTTGCGTCGTTTATCACGCTGCTTAACCCCGTCGCACCGCACATAACCGAGGAAATGTGGGAAATGAACGGTTTTGACGGAATGCTCTGCGAGCAGAAATGGGTCGAATACGATGAGGCGAAAACCGTTGAAGCGACGATAGAAATACCCGTTTCCGTCTGCGGAAAACTCAGAGGAGTTGTTTCCGTGCCCGCCGACGCGGACAAGGACGCTGTTATTGCCGCCGCGAAAGAGGACGAAAAGGTTCGGTCGTTTATCGCAGGCAAAACGATTGTCAAAGAGATATTCGTTCCCGGCAGAATGGTAAATATAGTTGTTAAGTAATCTGTCTTCAATATCAGGGAGGTTATAATGAGACATATCAAAAAAATATTTGCGGTCGTTTTGCTCTGCGCGCTTATTCTTACGAGTTGCGCTGTTGTTCGTCCCGCGATGTTCAAAGGCAAATCTGCATCCGAATGGGAAAACAAATTCCGTTCGACATACGTTTCGCTCGAAAAAACGGGAACACCGTCCGAAGAACTTAACGGTTTTGTTGTCCGCGTCGAGGGAGAGGACAGAAAAAGCGATACGATAGGCGGCGAAGTTATCGAGGATTCCGACTATTCGGGAGGCAAGGCGCTGCGTGCAAACTATGCGCGTGACGACTCGACCACGCACGGCGTTAATCTTTCGGTCACCGTCCCCGAAACGGGTTCGTATTCTCTTGTGACGGTCGTAACTCGCTACGGCAGAATGAATACGACGGACTTTGACATTTATGCCAACGATACATACGCTTACAGCGTAAATACCAAGGATGACGTTATTTCCGAAGAGACAGTTACGGGCAAAGCCAATATGCGAAAAATGACGCTGCCGTCGATAATGCTCAATAAGGGCGAAAACACGGTTTCTTTCGTACTTCAAAATACGGACAGACAGCCAAATAAACCTAATTTTTATCTTGATTATATAGAACTCAAACCCGACCTTTCCCCGTCTGCTTCCGGTAATATCGGTTATGCTTCGACCCCGACTGGCGACTATTCCAAACAGGCTGTCGCGGCTGCCGAACTCGACGTTTACACCGGTTCGTGGGATATGAGAGCGACGTTCAATCTCGTTTCCTTTGCTTCCACTGAGGAAGAGGCTGCCGACATCACGGTTAAAATAACCGATTATTACGGCGATGTTGTTTTGGAACATACCGAAAGACCCGTTTTCGGCGCATATACGCTGAAAATCGACCTCGGCAAACATCCTACGGGTTATTTCACCGTTTCCGCAGTAACGGGAACGCAGACGCTCTTCACCAAGTCCTATGTGGTTCTTCCTCCCGTTGAGGACAGAGACCTTGAATCGGATTCTCCGTTTGCGTCTGACTTTGCGTCTTATCATATCCTTGCGGATCGCGAAGATGTGGTCGCAAACTATGCGGCAGCGGCAAAACTCTGCGGCGTCAGCGTTCTGCGCGAACGTCTGGACTGGATATATACCGAATGGAACGAGGGGGGCTGCGACTTCTCCCGTGCAGACAGGTTCTATAACAAAATAAACGATATGGGTCTTGAAATACTTCCGTTTTTCTCAAATGCTCCGAGATGGGCAACGGAAAACGGCAAGGTATTCATGGACGAACAACTTGCGGTTTACAGGTTCTCAAAACGTGTTGCCGAAAGATATGCAAACATATCTCAGGCGCTTGAAGTTTGGAATGAGATGGACTATTTCACATACGTTCCCGCCGATATGTACTCTTCTTTCTACAAAGCGGCGGCGCTCGGAGTAGTCGATTCGGGAACCTCTCTTCCGAAGATCATCGGAGGACTTTGCGAGCCTGTGAACAGCAACCCGTATCTTACCATTCTTTACAAGAGCGACGTTTTCGATTACAGCGATGCTTTCAACTGGCACTATCACATCTATGACCGTGCGGAACGTTCCGTTACGGAGTTTGTTGACGGTACAAAAGCGGGACAGTTTGCGACGTTCGCAAACACATACCTTTCTTCTCTGCCGAGTTGGTGCACCGAAGCGGGTATAAAACTTTATACACCCGCGGGTTGTGCGGATATGACGTTTGCACAGCAGAAGATTCAGGCAAACTATATGGTAACTTCCGCTTGCCAGTCCCTTGCGGCAGGCACGGATAAACACTTCTGGTTCATACTCGGCAATATGCCCGAAGATGGTGGCTGGTTCGGCTCTTACGGCGCGGACGACAGACCGTTTGCTTCCGTTGTTACAGAAGCGGTCATGACCCAGACTCTCGGCAAGGGTATCTACAAAGGTGAACTCAAAGGTCTTCCGAGCGGCGCGGAGGGACACGTTATAAACAACGGCGAGGACGATGTTATCGTTCTTTGGGCAACTTCCGACAGAGATGTAACTCTTTCCGTTCCCGGAAACGTACTCAAAACGACCGTTGTCGGCAACCGTGAAGTGCTTTGCTCGACAAACGGAAAAATAACCGTCAAGGCGGGTTCCGAACCGATGTTTATCACGGTTGACGGCACCGTTGACGCTTCTTCTTACACCGCAACTTCCAACGATGAGATAAAGACCATTTCCGCAAAATCCGATTTCACCGTGGGCGAAAGAGTAATTCTTACGCAGCTTTGGTACGATCTGACTGATTCCGCATCGTATCTTTCCGCGCGCAACAACGGATACCGTGTCTCCGCAAACGGAAATACGATAACGCTTCAACTTGTAAACTTCAACGATTTTGAGGTTACGGGAACGGTAAGCGGCTCCGCGGACGGTTACACCGTTACGGGCAGCGGCGAAACGATAACCATTCCCGCGATGTCCGAAACGGAGGTCACGTTTACGATAACTCCGAACGGCGGAACAGGTGCGACCTATCTGACCTTTGAGGGCACTTTCAACGGAAGCGAAACCTCGAAGTCCGTTTCGAGAATCTACGGATAAGGTGACTTGTATGGAATTTTTCGAGCTGACAGAAAAAAGACGGAGCGTGCGCGCCTACGACGCGACGAAGACGGTAACGCGCGAACAGATTGAAAAAATAATCTGCGCCGCGCAACAGGCTCCGTCATGGAAAAACCGCCAGCCGTCACGCTTTTACTGCTTGCTGACAGGTGAAAAACACGATTTGTTTTGCAAAGAGTGTCTGCCCGGACGCAACGCGGCAAAATCCGCCGGAGCAGCGCTTATAGTTACAACGTTTGTCAAAAACGTTTCGGGCTTTTCCGAGGACGGACAGACGGCAGACAACGAGTGCGGCAACGGCTGGGGATATTACGACCTCGGGCTTGCAAGCGAGAATATCTGCCTTGCCGCAAAGAATATGGGACTTGACAGTCTAATAATGGGACTGCGCGACGGCGAAAAGATACGCGCTTTTCTGTCCCTGCCCGGAAACGAGCAGGTCGTATCCGTCATCGCCGTGGGGTACGCGGCGGAATCTCCCGCAAAGCCCGCGCGCAAGGCGACCGGCGAAGTTTTGAAATTCATCTGAGCAACAACACAAAAGGCGGCGTTCCTTCCGTGTGAGAGGAACGCCGCGACGAATTGACCCGAAGAGGTATTTTATGAAGCAGAAAGAACCCGCGCCGCATATCGGCATAATGTTTAACGAAGACCCCAACCACCATATCGGAGAAACATGGGCAACGCGAAAGACCTATAACAAGGGCTTCCGTTTTTCCGAGGAGAGCGAAAGAGAGTTTGTGCGTCAGTACGAAGGCTCGCAGCTGACCGATTTTTTGATAAACGTCAATTTTATGCGTTCCGTTTATCCGTCGAAAACGATTGACAGTTACTGCGAAAGTTGGCTTGATTTCAACGAAAAAGGCGAGCCCGTCGATGAAAACGGAAACGTTCTCGAAGAAACGGACAACCCGTATTACGAGGCGTTTGTCCGCGATAATTTCGATATTTTCGAAAGCTGGATAAGAAACTTCCGGGAGATAGGTGTTCGCCCGTGGCTTTCCTTCCGCATGAACGACATTCACGGCGTTGCGGAAAATAACAAGCCTATGCTCACAAAGTTTTGGCTTGAACACCCCGAAGCATACAGAATACATCACCATGTCCCCGACGGATACTACGCGCGCACGCTCGATTACGAGCAGCGGCAGGTTCGCGACCTGATGTATGCGTATATAAAAGAGTCTCTTGAAAGATATGACGTTGACGGCATCGAATTGGATTTTATGCGCGAGATGTTCTGCTTCGCGCCGGGCAGAGAATTTCTTTGCCGCGATCTGATGACCGATTTTGTCCGCAGTATCCGCGCGCTCTGCGACGAGTTCGAGCAAAAACGCGGTCACCGTATAATGACGGGCATAAAACTCTTTTCGCTTCCGCATCAGGTCTTTGACGCGGGTTTTGACTATTTTACCTACGCAAAAGAGCGTCTTATCGACGTGTTTGTAACAGGTCCGCGCTGGGAAACGATAGACAACGACATTCCCGTGGAGATATGGAAAGAGATATTCGCTCCTTACGGCGTCAAAGTCGCCGCGGGGCTTGAGCTTATCCTGCGCTGTCATCCGCGCGGAGAGTTTTACTATCTGAACACCGTGGAAACTACAATGGCATCCGCCGCGCAGTATCTTGCGGCGGGAGGAGACTTTACGTACCTTTATAATTATATGCGTCCGACGAAAGTGGACTATTCGAAAGATTGGGTCTATTCGATATATCAGACAGAGAACTATCAGCGCCTTATTCATAATGCGGGCGCGAAAGAGACCGCGCTTCCGCTTCCGAGACGCCATGTCAGGACGTTCCACGACATTGAACCTCAATGGGAAAACGCAAAGCTGTCGCCGCTTCCGCTGACGGTTGCTTATGATTATACATATTTCCAAGTCAAAGTCAGAGCCTGTGAAGCGCCGAAAGACGCAAAATGCTATGTCATTCTCGGTGCAAAGAGCGTTGAAAAGGATGAGATAACGCCCGAGACGTTTGATATCTATATGAACGGTGTTCATCTTGAATACGGCGGAAAATGCGAAGTTACGCCGTATACAAAATGGCAGGGCTACTATTTCCCGATTCCCGATTCTTCGCTTGTGGCAAACGGCAACGTTATAGAAATTGCCCGTGCCCCCGGTGCGGAGAGTTATTCGGTCGAGTATGCGGAGATTCGCGTCAACGCCGCTCTCGAAAAGGATCAATGGGAGAAAGACCATCTGGTCTGGATCGAGTTATAGGCTGCGCAGAATCAGACTGAATCGAAATGTATTTGGAGGACAAACGTCAAAAAAACGGCGTTTGTCCTTTTTGGTCGAATGATAAGTACTATTCGTATAGGATTTTTATTCAATACCGCTGCCTGATTATGAATATTATACAAAACAAAAAAAATTTGTTTTTGCCTATTGACATTCAGACGAAAGCGTGATATAATACAGCCAAACCGATGAGAAAGAGTAAGTAAGTCTTAACACTGTTTCAACAGAGAGCCGCAGACGGTGGAATTGCGGTGGAATAAGATCTGACCGAATGGACTTTCGAGGGCGATCGGAAACGGAGCGTATGCTTCGGAGTATGTGAGACGGAGCGGGACTCTCCGTTATCAAAAGTCGGCGTATGATTGTACGCAGCGAGAGGACGCGTTATAAAGGCGCGTCAAGCAGGGTGGCACCGCAGGAATTTTTAAACCTGTCCCGGCATTATTTGCAGGGACAGGACTTTTTTTATTTATTTGCCGCTTTTAAGCGCGGCAGCGACGGAGGAGAATATTATGTTATATAAAAGATGGCGCCCTGCGCCGAGGGAAAATTTTTATAATCACCATTTGAACATTTCACATTATAAATATCTAAAATGAAGAAAGCAGGTAAATCAAAATGAAAAAAATAATCGCACTTGCGCTTTCCGCGCTGTTTATATTCGGACTTCTCACCGCTTGCGGCAAAGACGCAAACCCCACGGACGGCTCGTCCGACGCAAAGAAAGAATACACCGTCGGTATATGCAACTATGTTGACGACGCTTCTCTTAACCAGATAGTTGAAAACATTCGGGCGCGCCTTGAAAAAATAGGCAGGGAAAAGAACGTCACATTCAAAATCGAATACGATAACTGCAATGCGGACGCAAACCTTATGTCGCAGATAATCGCAAATTTTCAGGCGGATAAGGTTGATCTTATGGTCGGTGTGGCAACCCCCGTTGCCATGGCAATGCAGGCTGCGACCGAGGACACAAAAACGCCCGTCGTATTCTCCGCCGTTACCGACCCCGTTTCCGCGCAGCTTGTGCAGTCTCTCGAAAAACCGGGCAGCAACCTTACGGGAACTTCCGACTATCTTAACACCAACGCGATAATGGACATCATGTTCACCGTCAACAAAGACGCGAAAAAAATAGGCTTGCTCTACGACATCGGTCAGGATTCTTCCACCACCGCCATTGCCGACGCAAAAGCATACCTTGAAGCAAAAAATATCGAATATATCGAAAAAACGGGCACGACCGTTGACGAAGTTTATCAGGCGGCTCAAAAACTTGTTGAAGACGGCGTTGACGCAGTGTTCACCCCGACCGACAACACGATAATGAAAGCCGAACTTTCCATTTACGAAGTTTTCGCAAACGCAAAGATTCCCCACTACACGGGCGCCGACTCGTTCGCTCTTAACGGCGCATTCCTCGGCTATGGCGTAGATTACATCAACCTCGGCAGAGAAACCGCGGATATGATAGCCGAAATTCTGCTTGAAGGCAAGAATCCCGCAGAAACTCCCGTTCGTACCTTTGACAACGGCACGGCTACCGTCAACACCGAAATCTGCGCGCAGATAGGGTATGATTTTGACGCGATCTCTTCGGCAATCGCTCCGCTTTGCACCAAAGTTGAAAAGATAGTTACCGCCGAAAGTTTCGACGGACAGAAATAATCCGAAAGGGAACAGTTTATGGGATTGCTTTTGCAAACCGCCGGTGAACTCGGCTTAATAAGCGCGTTGACCGTGCTTGCGTTATATCTCAGTTATTCAATGTTAAACGTCTGCGACCTTTCCACCGACGGCTGCTTCACTCTCGGAGCGACCGTCGGCGCGGTCGTCGCAATATCGGGTCACCCGTATCTTTCCATTCCCGCCGCGATGGCGGCAGGGCTTGTTTCGGGCTTTGTAACCGCGTTTCTTCAAACGAAAATGGGCGTTAACAGCCTGCTTGCGGGAATAATCGTCAACACCGCGCTTTATTCGGTGAATATCGCGGTCATGGGCAAGACCTCGCAGCTCAGTATGAACCGTGCCGACACCGTTTTCACAAAGACAAAAGACCTTTTGGACGGCACTTTTCTGGCGGGACAGTACAAACTTATTGTCGCTGCAGTTGCCGTAATCGCCGTTTGCGTGATTTTGGCGCTTTTTCTCAAAACAAAACTCGGGCTTGCCGTCCGCGCCACGGGCAACAATCCCGATATGGTTCGCTCTTCTTCGATAAATCCGACGTTTACCACCATTGTGGGGCTTTGCATAGCAAACGCGTTTACCGCCCTTTCCGGTTGTCTGCTCGCGCAATCGCAGAAATCCGTTAATATAGACATCGGCACGGGAATGGTCACGATAGCGCTTGCGTCGCTTCTTATCGGCGGCGTTTTCACGGGCAAAAGAAAAATCCCCGTTCAACTTATCGGAATGGTTCTCGGTGCGTTCATTTTCCGCCTCGTTTATACGGTTGCGCTCCGCTTCGATATGCCCGCATTCATGCTCAAATTCGTTTCGTCGGTTATCGTTGTTTTGGCTATATCCGTTCCGTATCTCAAAAGCAAGTTCCCGATGTTCAAACGCAGGCTCGACCGTTTCTTCAACAAAAGGAGGTCTTCTTAAATGCTGAAAATCTCCCATATTTACAAGACTTTCAATCCCGGCACGGCAGACGCCAAACTTGCGCTCAACGACCTTTGTCTTGATGTGAACAAAGGCGATTTCATCACGGTCATCGGCGCAAACGGCGCTGGAAAATCAACGATGTTCAACGCCATAGCGGGAACGTTTATGACCGATAAAGGCGAAATAATCCTTGACGGAAAAGACGTGACGCTTGTCCCCGAACACAAACGCGCCCGCAGTATCGGCAGACTTTTTCAGGACCCGATGCTCGGCACGGCACCCGGAATGACCGTTGAAGAAAACCTTGCTCTTTCAGCAGGTCGCGGAGGCTGGCTCAGTCACGTTTCAAAAGCCGACAAAAAGGCTTTCCGTGACCGTGTTGCGCTTCTCGGAATGGGACTTGAAGAACGAATGCATCAGCGTGTCGGACTTCTTTCGGGCGGTCAAAGACAGGCTTTGACGCTGATGATGGCGACTTTTAACCCGCCAAAACTGCTTTTGCTTGACGAGCATACCGCCGCGCTCGATCCCGGAACGGCGGAAAAGGTTCTTGAACTGACAAAAAAAATCGTCTCGGAAAACAACCTGACCTGTCTGATGATAACGCACAATATGCAGTCCGCTCTCGAACTCGGCAATCGCACGATAATGATGAACGGCGGTCATATCGTTATGGACGCCTCGGGCGAAGACCGCAAGAACCTGACCGTTGCGGATATGCTCCGCAAATTCAAAGAATCGTCAGGCAAAGATTTGGATAACGACAGAATGTTGCTTATCTGATTTTGCCTATTTATAAAAACCGCAGATGTCTTAACGGCATCTGCGGTTTTGTCTGTTTAGACGGAATATGCTCAAGGAACAAGCAAATATAATTATATTTACGAAAGTCTTGACAGAATAATATCTTTGCGATATAATAGTAACGAACAGCGGCGTTCAATTATACCTGAATGTGTAACGACAATATCAAAAGGACTGTACAGGATAAGGGTGTCTTGAAATATGGACTTTTCTGTATTATATGAAAATGGATTTACAGAACGAAAAAAAAGTCCGAAACATTTTTTTTTCAGAGTTTTGGGGGACGGCATTTTTCAAAGAATTGCGTTTTATAAGCATCATAGTTCTCATTATCCGATAATAAGTTTTTCTGTTTGTTCTCTTTATGGAGTATTGGATAAAGCGTTGTTTGAAACGCAAACTTTCGTATATCCGCAGTTTGGAGTTTATGAACTTGAAAATCTTGTGTCGACATTGGATTATGTAGATAGATACAGGTTTAAAATACATGACCCCGAAATTTTGAACCAAAAAGTTTTGGAAGATCAAGAAAAAGCGTTATATGATAAGTGTATTCCTCTTTTAAACAGTATTGATTCTCAAAAAAAGCTGATAGAGGGTTTTAAAAAGATTGAATTTAAAAGACCATTAACAGTATTGATTGAGCCTGAATTACTTCCGGTTTATCTTTATCTTAACGATTGGCTTCATGCCGATATGATATGTTCATATATAGTTGAACAAAACGGATTCAACTCGGGAATAGATTTTTCAAGTATTCCTTCGCAGGAAAGGGAACTGTATTATCCCTTTATAACTCAGTTCAGGAGTTGGGAAAAAAGGAAATTTGAGGATTTTTCTCCATATTGGCAGGGAGTTATAAAAAATAATATTGCACGGCTTGAACACGTTCGTGCAAGAGATGAAGAGTGGCGAAAGGCTTATCTTGCGGAAAACTATGCAAGAAATATGGAAATCTGCAAGAAAAAGCATTTCGTGAAATAGTTTGACGCAACCCCGCGGAGAAGTTTCGGCTTCTCCTCGGGAAAAAAGAAAAAAGGAAACGAAAAAACCGACGCAATCGCTGTCGAGCGAAAAGAAAGGATTGAAAAGAAAACTATGAGAAAAAGAGTTTTGCAATGGGTTCAGGTGGTTATCGGAATATATTCTTTTATTTACGTTCCGATTGAATTTTTGCTTTTGACCCATTCGCATTCTGCGGATTTGCCCGTACTGAATTATTTGCCTGAATTTTTTATCGGCTACGGTGTTGCATCTGCTGATATTTACATATTTGTCGGGCTTTTATTCATGGCGTTCATCTTCTTCGGGGCTTTTTCCGTGAAGAGCGAAAAAAACGTATATTCCGTTATCGGAGCATGCTACTATCTTGTGGATTTGCTGTTTACGATTTCCGTTATCGTATATTTGCAGGTCAAAGAAGGCGGCGCAAGTCTGACACTTTATCCTGCATTGCTCTGCGATTTGATCGTTTTGGTTCTGTACATGATTTGTATATATGATAAGATTAAATCAAAACACAAGAAAATCGCTTAAAAGAGATCGCTTTTTATAAATACACAACCCGAGGAGAAGTTTCGGCTTCTTTGCGTGGTAAAGAAAGGAAAAAAGGAAATGAAAAGAAAATTTATTGCAATTACAGTATTGATTTGCGTTTTGGGCTGTCTTTGCTCGTGCACGCAAAAAGATGTGACGCCGACTTCCGCACCGCCTGCGCAACAGACGACGGAAGCCCCGAAGAAGACGCTGACGGCTGATGAAGTCGTGGCGTTGATTCATGACAAATTTGATACGGAGAAAGAAAATTGCCGATTTGAAGAGATTTCGTCGGGAACGTCTGTGACTGTTTATGAAGACGGAACATCGGAAAAGGAAAATACAGGAAAAACCCGCACGGCATTTAAGAAAGAAAACGGAAAACTCTCGTTCAGACTTGATGTGGAAAGTGGTTCAGACGGTCAACCGTTCAATATAATCCAGGCATATCAAAGCGGTTGGGCAAAGGCGTTGGAGTATTCGACGTATGGCGGATATTCCGGTGTTTCATTTGAGGATCTGTCCGCATATTGGGGCGCGCAATGTACCATTCTTGACGATTATTCTTCTTGTGAGATTACTAATGACGGAGAAAATACGGTATATACGTTTTCTTTTGAAGACAGCGAATCGGGCTTGGAAATAAATGAGCCCGACGATGGGTCTGTTTTTCAGTCGAAGACAAAAGACTCTCAAATGAAAAAGGTTGTTGTGCTTGACAAAGACAATATGCCGATTTACTATATTGCAAGCGGTGTGACCGAGGGCAATTACGGCGGCAAAAAACAGACAACGACATACAGCACGCGTTTTGATTGGTCTTTTGAAAACGTGGAAATTGATTTCAGCGACCTTTCCGACTATCTTTATCTTGCTACGGGTGAGAAAAAGCAGTAGGCTGCGAGCGAAATTAAGATTACATGGCAAGATACAAGTGATTTGCGTGGAGAAGTTTCGGCTTCTCCGCGCAAAAAGAGGTAAGTAAAATGAAGGGAAGACCTACGTTTTTTGAGTTTGTTAACGGGATGTCGTTTAACGGCAGCAAAAAAAACGTTTGGATCAAAAGCAAGAAAACAGGAGAAGTGTTTGGCGTCAGAGGAAAAACGGCAATGCTGATAAGTATTATGCAAGGCGTTTTTAATGTTTTTGTTGTCGTGGGCGGCGGTTTTCTGATACGTTACTTGCGCGATGTTGTCGCTCCGACACGGTTTGTGTATTATGTTGTGGGCATAGTTCTTGCGGAATTGGTTTTGCTGTTTGCGTATCTTGTCTGCTGCTATTTTTTGATAAGGTTCAAGAGACGGAAACCGACGGAAAACAGGGTTCAAACAGATACTACAACGGAGCAAATATGAATTATACTCGGTATAAAAATGTGGCAACAGATTATAAAGCCTTGTATCTTTTGTACTGTGCGGATTTGAATGATTGCACTGCAAAAGAAGATGTTAAACGGCATAATGCTGCGATGAATCAACTGGGTAAATTGTTTCATCAGATCGAGGGCGAGCCGGATAAATCGTTTTTATTGGAATAGTTAATAGTGGGAAACGATCGTACAAAAGTCCTTGTTGCTGCTCATTGTTTGGGCTTTGGCGTATACATTCCAAAAGCAAAAAAAGTTTTGTCAACATTGGCGAAAAGTAAAGCGGAGCCTATTTTAGCCTTTGAAGCGCTGACAACATTGGATGTTTGGAAAAAGCAAGGTTATTTAAGTTTTTAATTATAGTATTTGAGGTTGAAAACAACGCATTTTCATTGCGGATAAACGGAGAAAAGGAAAATGGGCGTAACAAGAACTTATACTCTGAAAGGTGACAGGGACAAGGTATACAGCCGTGTAGTCAAGAAAATGGAGAGCGAATCTTCATTGGTCAAAGCGGGCGCGGTGTCCGACGGATTGGATTGTACGCCATCTGTCGGGTACAGAAAAATGCGTATATGTTATACATATTATAAGGGCGCAAAAAAAGGCGAGCCGCAGGAATCTTACGAGTGCTACGGAAAAGCAAGATTTGAAGAAGTTCCCGATAACAAGACACAGATTTCGGTAGAGTTTGTTGACAAATATAAAAAGTTTTCGATAGTCGATGTTGTTTCGTTGATAATATTCTGCGGCGTTGTGCTTTTGGGCGTCGCTTACGCAATTGCCACATACCTGGATTCCGGGGATATTTCGCTTTCGTTAAGCGCATTTATAGCTCCCATAGTCTTAGGCGCCGTGGTTGCGCCTTTGATTAGACTTGTAGGAAAACGCAACGAGCCGTCAAGTAACCCGTCTAAAAGATTGATTGAATTGACAGACAAGGCATTTTCGGAACTCACCGAAGAGGTTGATGAAAAAAACAGAAACACTCATAATATGAAATTTTAATATGATTTGCCCCGCTTTTTACGGCGGGGCTTATATATTGACTTTTGTCTTTATTTACGTTATAATGATATTGAAAAAAGCAGGTATATTCTGCTATTAAAAATAAGGCTATACGGAAAAAAGCAGGTTTTGTTTAATGAAATACAGATTTTCATTGAGCGCAGCGGACGCTCGCGAACACATTGTAAAAAAACTCGATTCATGCAAATTCAGCGAAAATGAGTTTTCGGATAAACTTTCGTATATAAAGCTTCCGTTTTCAAAGGAAAAATTGCTTGTTACATATAAATATATGAAAAGCGGCAGCGGAAAGGACGATGTGTATACTTCCGCAAAAAGTTATGCAAAACTCAATTTTGCGAAGACAGGCAAGTATTCTACGGAAGTCACGGCAGATATTATAAACAAAAGAAAGAAACTCTCTTTTTCGGATTTTCTGAACGTTCTGATGTCTACGGCTATGATGGTCGTAACTTTCCTTGCCGTGCTGGCTCTTCTGTTTGAAAATATAAAAAGTAATTTTTGGATAGTAGCGGCGGTGTTTGTTCTCGCCTGGGCGTACACAGCATTTATGCTTTCTCTCAAACAATGGCGCGACGAACCCAAAGAAGACCCGACCGAGAGAATCGAAACACTTCTTGCGGAATTGTTCGAAGATGAGCGGTTCTGCGAAAAGATAGACTGACGGGAATTTGTAAAAGATGGGATTATTCAAATGAAAAAGATTTATAGAATCGACGCGCCTCGTGACATTGCGTTTAAACGGGTCATAGTGGCTTTGAAAAACAAAAGCCCTTTGGGCAAAAAGAGATATGACGGTTTGTCTTTTGAAACCTTTTTTCCTGTTAAAAAAATCCGCACATCGTATATGTTTCAAAAGCGCGCAAGCGAAACACAGGTTTTCTCTTGCGGAGAAAGCGAAGACGTTTCGGATGAGGGGAACACAAAGACATCTTTTAAAAGTTATGTTGACTATTCCTTTTGTAAGGATGACGATGATGACTCAAAAACCGTAGTTGTTGCAACCTTCAAAAACAATAGAAAAAAAATTGAGTTTATAGATGTTTTTGCCGCTGTTTGTCCGTTGATCGTTTTTCTCTTTGGGCTGCTTTCCTCATACGCTCTTTCTGATGACGGTAATATATTTGTCGACCCCGTGTTGTATTTGTCCTTTGCGCTGTCAGCTGCCCTTGAAGCGTTTTTTCTTTATGTGTTAAGGAGCAAAGAACCGCATTTTGACCCGGCGGAAAGATTGGAAAGGCTTGTTGACGAGGCTTTTGCAGAAATCGAGGAATGCAAGTGTATAGAGGTTCAAAAATAAGCGGAGAAAAAACAACTTGCAAAGAGGTATGAGAAGCGCTGTTGTTTGCAATGTAATTGTTTGCAGAAAAAAGGTAGAATACAATGAAAATCAAAAAAGTCGTCAATAAAAACTTACGGAGCATCGTCTCGTTCGAAATTGCGGACGGACGCATTTTCGGCGCCACGGGAAGACGCATTATAGAACTTGATTCCGATTTGAACCGTGTTTCGGAATACAACGGTTTTTATTATACTTACAGCGTCAAACTTTCGCCCGACAAGGGAAAATTGCTTTGTGTGTCGCAGGGGAATATATTTTACATCATTGATCTTAAAACTGGCGAAGTTAAAAAGAATATTCTTCGCGGCAAATACAGCGGTAATCTCGAAGGCAGAGGGTGTTGGTCCTCCGACGGTAAATATATCTATTTGCCCGTGTGGTCTTCAAAAGACTTTTTGTGTGCGTTGCGGAAGTATTCGGTCAAAGACGGAAAATTCGAGGATCTGTTTGCCGACAGGTGGAAAATCTTTGATTTTATCTATGTTGAATCTCTGAAAAAAATACTTATGTTCGTTTCCGAAAAAAACGGTAAATGCGCTTTTGTTTGGTTTGATGAACAGACGGAATCCGTTCATGAAATAAAATTACCCGAGGGTATTGATGTTTTTCCCTCGGATATGGTCGTAAATGAAAAGGAAAAGACCATAACGTGCTATTGCCTTTTGGGAGACCCTGTTGTTTTCGATTTCAACGGCAAAGCAATCGGGGGCTTTGTGGAAATAAGAAAAAAGAAGAGAGCCTTGCCGTGTCCTAACATAAAGCCGATTGATACCGATTCGGAAGATATTGCCGAAGTGAAGCGCATATTTGAGGAAATCAAAGAAGAGTGGAAAACGGCTGAATCTTTGCCCGAAACCGAGCCGGAAGATGAGCAACAACTCTCCGAAACGGTTCAAACCCTTATGTCGGAAGAGTTTGAGCTTCCCGAAAGCATAATTTCCTCTCTCGACGATGAAGAAGACGGTCTTTTCTTTGTGGGAACGTGTATGCGCCTTATTGTTTGGAACAGGAACAACCGTGCAGACTGCGCGGAACTCCCCGTCGAGTTCGGAGTAAAAAAGATTAGACGATTGGGCAAAAACAAGGTCTTGGCTGAATGTATGCACAGCGTTATCTTGTGTGAGGTTACAAGAGAAAAAGAAAAAGAGGTCTTGAAATGAACATAAAGAAACTTGACATTGTTTCGCGGGGGGACGGGACAGTTAATTGCAGATCTCGTTTTTATTCCGCTTTCAGCGGGTTTCCATATCTGAAAACGTTTCATTTTACTGTCGGAAAAAATGTTCTTTACGAGGAGATAGATTCAGGGGCATGGGCTCTTTGTTATGCAATGTCGATGTACAGGATTGATAAAGAGATACAAATAACGAACGAGCCCGATATACGGTTGAACGGAAACCTTTGCACGTTATCTGAACTTGCGCCGCATTGTTGCTATATGGACCCTTTATATCCTCTGTTCTCGAAAAAAATATCCGTCAAACAGGCGGTCGAACACGGAATAAAACGAAATTCGTTGCCGTATTACGCAGAAAATCTTCGGGTTCTTTTTAAAATCGACAAAGACCGCTATGAACGCCCGCTGTCAGGCATGGGAAATGAGATATTCAAGGCAATGGGGGCAATAGGCGTTGCGGAAGACAAGGATATTTTTTTGCTTTCCGTGGCAAAGCAGGGAAAGATGCGCAGGGTATCATCTTCATTTTTCGCAAACGGCGGACGCTCTTGCCGAACTCGGGAAAATTGCCGTGATTCCGCTCGGGCTTGATGTCCCCGAAGCCGAAAGCGAGGTCTTGTCCGAAAGCAAAATGTATGTTTCCGATGTTCGGAATTACTCAGAAATCGGGGATTGCGACGTTATTGTTTCGGACGGAAAATATACTGTTTGCTGCTATTGTTATGATAGAAAAATCTCTGTCGGAGAAAAAATCAATGTGCTTTGCGGGGACGTATCTTCCGATATAATCAAAAGTAAAAAAAGGGAGTTTTCTGCGGAAAAACTTTCGGAGCCGTATGCTTATTCCTTTTCGGCGCAGGTCGCTGACCGTGACCGAAGCATTGTAAGAGTAGGAAATCTCTTTATTCGCTTGCTTGCCTCTCTTTCCCTTGACTTTGACAACGGAGATTTTATTATATTTTCGTCGTCACAGTTAAGCATTTTTGAAGATAAGAGATACTTTTAGTGGCTTATTGCATAGAAACGATTTGGTTTTCGGCAATCTTTTTGATTTCGGAAATTATCCGATAGATATATAAAAGGAGAAAAATATGAAAGTCATTCGGCGCTGCGTTTTGCTGTTGTCACTATTCGTCATGTTTCTTTTCGGGAGCATTAGCGGTCTTGCAATGGATACGGGATTTTCTACCGAAGAGTTAACGCAAGATGAGATTGAAAGAATTGTAGATAACGTTAAAATTTCTATGCTTGAAAAAGAGCCTGAAAAAAAATCAATAGATTGTTTTGATGTCAATGAATACGGAAAAATTGCCATAGGTTGCAGTAATTCAGAAAATAAAACAGTTTGTATTTATTCGACGGACGGAACATTTCGATATGGGTACGGGTTTTCGTGCACCGGTGATTTCGGAATTGAATTTCACGGAGATATTTTGAATATTTATCTTGTCAGAGGGGATATTGCGCTTTCGGTGACTTCTTTGGGGGAAATTACGGAAGTCCGCAGAATACAGAATTCCATTGAAAATAATTCATATTGGAACGAACATATTTTTTGCAAACAGCAGAAAGTTGGAGATACCGAATATGTTATCAGAAACGATATGGGCATTTTGAATGTTTTTGCGGCGTCATATTCTCAGTTGGTCACGGTAAATTCAAGCGGTGAGGAAACTGTTATTTATGATGTGAACGGAATACAACTTGCAAAAACCGTTATGGTTCTGGTTTGTATTGATGTATTTGTCGTCATCGTTGTGTTTTGCATTGTTCGGGAAGTGAATAAGGCAAAACGCAAATCCTGATTTTTGGTGAGAATATTTATCCTGCGAATTATACACGGCAGACGCTTTTGCGTCTGCCGTGTACTTTTGTTTTGTGGGTTTTTATCTTTCTTCTCTGAAATAGGAAAGTCCGAGACCCTCGGGGGCTTGGTTTTCTTTCTTGTTTCTTATGCTTGTTACGATAAGAACGATTATTGTTACAACGTAAGGAAGCATTTTGATAAGCGGTTTTTGCGTGGTGGAGATGCCGGGAATATAGTTGCCTATCTTGTAGAGCGCGCCGAAAACGAACGAACCGAGAATGGCGAGATTGGGCTTCCAAAGCGAGAAGATAACCAGCGCGATGGCAAGCCAGCCGATGGCGTCGATGGTGTATTCCCAGTTGCCGCCGAGGTTGTCCATGATGTATCCGAGACCGCCTAAGCCTCCGAAAAAAAACCTTTTGAATTTTTTTTTGAGATTTGCGAAAATAATCATTAAAATAATTATAATACTTATTGATTTACGGGTTTAAATTTGCTATAATTATATGAAGGGCAAGAAAAACAGCCGCTTTTTGACCCTACCGAGAATTTTTTCAAAGTAACATTGCCGAATTTGATTTTTAATGTTGACCCATTAAGTGATCCGATAAGTGACCCATTGACCGATTTTGAAGTCGCCTTGATGAAAACGATAAAGGAAAACCCTGGGTTAAATTCTTTACAGTTGCTTGATAAAATGTTAATCATATATCCCAACGCAACTATTAGTAAAGTAAAGAATTCTCTAAAAAGACGTTTTGCTAAGTATTGCGAATTTGTAGGCTCTCGAAATGGTGGCGGCTATCATTTACGAAAAAGAAAGTAAATTAACGGAATAAAAAGTAATGACAAATATCAATATTAAAGAGAATGATCTATATCGTTTGGACAATCGGCTGCTTGAAGTTCTGCTAACCGATCGCACAACAAAGAAAAATCTTATATGGGCGACGGATAATTACGCTTCAATGGGTATCGGCTATCAGTTTGCCGATAATATTAGTGTTTATTCAATTACTAAGCGTAACGGGAGCATTATTAAACCGCGTGTTGAAAAGTCGAAGAAGGAACAATCCGAACGCGTCAAGTCGAAAGCGGAAGTCTTTACTCCGTCATGGATTTGCAACGCTCAGAATAATCTTATAGACAATGCTTGGTTCGGTTACGAAGGCGCATTTAATACCGAAAAAAGAAAAAATTGGGTAGCCAATACAGCAAAGATTACATTTCCCGACGGTAAAACATGGCAAGACTACGTTAAAGAAAATCGACTTGAAATTACTTGCGGAGAAGCTCCCTACCTTGTCAGTCGTTATGATACCGTTACCGGTAAAGAAATAAGCATCAGAGAAAGAATAGGATTATTGGATAGAAAACTCCGTATCGTGTCTGAAAACGTTAATAGTGAATCAATGTGGGTTGAATGGGCAAAAAATGCATTCAAAAGTATTTATGGGTTTGATTGGCAAGGCGACAATGTTCTTCTCTCCCGTGAAAATTTGTTGTGTGCTTTTATCGATTATTACATTGACAAGTTTAATAATTTCCCGACGATTGAATGTCTGCTTGAAATTGCCGAAATCATTTCATGGAATATTTGGCAAATGGACGGGCTTAAGTTTGTGATACCGAACAGTTGTAAATCAGTTGATAAAACCGAGATTTTTCTTTTTGGCGAGGAACATCAAAAAGTGGAATGTGAAGGATGTAAAACAAATAATCCATATAAGCATAGCGGAATTTATTGTTATATTATGGATTGGTCTGCAAACAGAAAGGTTAAGTTTGTCAGCCTAATCAAAAAGTAAGGATGGAAAAATGGCATGGATTACGCTCTTTTAGACGAAATAATTATCGGACGCGTAGAACCCCATATTTATGCATTTTCGACGAATACCATTCCGAATTATCTGAAAATCGGTGATACTTATCGCCCCGTAAACATCAGATTAAAGGAATGGGAAGTTCATTATCCTACATTGGAAAAGAAATTTGATGCTATTGCGAAAATCGATGATGTGTTTTTTCGCGATTTCTCCGTACATAGATTTTTGGAAACCGAAAAAGGTAAAATAAGACTTTTGTTTTCCGATATCCCTGACGGGGTGTATTATTCAAAAGAGTTTTTCAGGGATGTTTCGGTTGCAGATTTGGAAGAAGCGATTGACGATATAAAAAAAGATTTTTCGGAGAAAACACAAAAATACTCATTTTATAATGCCGAAACTCTTAAGCCTGAAGACATGGTTTTTCAGCGCACGGAAGATTATCCTTTGCGCCCAAACCAAGAAAAAACGGTTAAGGCTTTTGAATCGGCACTTGAAAAAGGACATCACAATCTGTTGATGTATGCCGTAATGCGTTTCGGCAAATCATTTACTGCTATGTGCTGTGCTGCCAAAAGAGGCGCAAAATTAGTGGTAGTTGTATCCGCAAAAGCCGATGTTTTATCAGAATGGAAAAAGACTGTTGAAAGTCACGTTATGTTTGCAGATTATGATTTTGTTTCTGCAAAAAATCTATCGAGAAACAATCATTTAATTACAGAGAAATTATCATCGGGCAAAAAAGTCGTCGTCTTTTTGACTTTGCAGGACTTGAAAGGCGATAAAATAAAAGATAAACATCAGGAAGTGTTTGGACAAGACATTGACCTGTTGCTTGTAGATGAAACACATTTCGGGGCGCGTGCCGAAAAATACGGAGAAGTTTTAAAAGACGCGGCAAAATATGTCCCCGACGCAAAAAATAAAAAATATGACGATGATTTTGTGGAAGCAAGTGAAGCAGATGCAAAAATCAAAGAGTTAAAAGCAAAGAATACAATTCATCTATCGGGAACGCCGTACCGCATTTTGATGGGGAGTGAATTTTCAAAAGAGGATATTATCGCTTTTTATCAATTTACCGATATAGTTAACGATCAGAAACAGTGGGATAAAGAACATATACTCGATGATGACTATAAGGAATGGGATAATCCGTATTACGGTTTCCCCCAAATGGTTCGCTTTGCATTTGCTCCTAACGAATCGGCACGTAAAAAACTTGAAAGCCTTAGAAAAAGCGGATCGACGTTTGCTTTTTCTGCGCTTTTCATGCCAAAGTCGATAAAGAAGAACGATGACGGCTTGCATAAACAATTCCAAAACGAAGAAGAAATAATGGATTTGTTTTCGGTTATTGACGGCAGCAAAGAAGATGATTGTCTTTTGGGCTTCCTTGATTACGATAAAATCAAAGAAGGCAAGATGTGCAGACATATAGTTGTTGTTTTGCCGTATTGCGCTTCTTGCGATGCTTTGGAGTTGTTAATAAAAAACAACAAAGAACGATTCAAAAATCTCGGCGAATATGAAATCATAAATATATCGGGTGTGGATAACCCGGATAAGTATAAAACGCCCGAAGATGTAAAGAGAGCAATTGCAAACTTTGAATCAGAAGGCAGAAAGACTATCACATTGACCGTCAATCGGATGCTGACAGGCAGCACCGTGCGTGAATGGGATACTATGCTGTTTTTTAAAGATACGGCATCCCCTCAAGAATACGATCAGGCTGTTTTTCGCCTGCAAAACCAGTATGTCACAACTTATACGGATGCGGACGGAAATACAATAAAGTTTAACATGAAGCCTCAGACTCTGCTCGTCGATTTTGATCCGAACAGAATGTTTGTTATGCAAGAAAGAAAATCCAAAATCTATAATGCAAATATCGAAACGGGCGGAAACACAGAACTTGAAAAACGAATACGGCAAGAACTCGAAATTTCTTCCATTATTACCATTAACAAAGACAAAATCGTCAAAGTTGTTGCAACCGATATTTTAGAAGCCGTAAGCAATTATCATAAAGATAAAGGTATTAAAGACGAGGCGGTAGATACTCCCGTTGATTTAACTGTTCTTGATGATTCTCTTATTCGTTCCGCAATTGAAAGGGAAAATGAAATAGGTTCTAAGAAAGGTCTTTCTTCAACCGCATACGAAAAAGAAGATGATAAAGAAAACGGAGAGATAGACATTCCCGATTCTTTCGTCAATAAAGACAACCCTGACGTGCCGATTGAAACTGAGTCTGTTTCTCTTTCCGAGCGGAAAAAGATTGAACAAAGTTTATCAAAGAAGATCCAAAGTTATTATACGAGAATTTTACTGTTCGCTTTTATTACAAAAGATACCGTGATTTCTCTTGCCGATATTATTGCAAAAAGCAAAGCCGAAGAAAATGCAAGAATAATAAAAAACCTTGGTCTGAACGTAGATGTTCTTTCGGCGTTAAACCGTCGCACAAATAAATTTGTGCTGAGCGATTTGGATTATAAAATTCTAAACCTTAATAAACTTTCGAAAGACGATGCATTGAGTCCTGAAGAAAAGGCGTCCGTCGCCATAAACAAGTTCGGCAAACTCGGCGAAGCGTCCGTCATTACTCCGTCGAACATTTGCGACGATATGGTCAACCTCATTCCTGACGAAACGTTTATGGCTCTCCCCCAAACAAACGGCAAATTTCTTGATATTGCGGGAACCGCCGGCGAATACGCCGAGGCTCTCTGCAAAAAGATGCGGGCTTTGGGGATAGAGGAAGATGTTGTCAGAAACAGCATATACACTGTTCCGAAGTCATCTGTATGTTATGAACTCACGCGAAAACTTTACGATATGTTGGGCTTGAATGTTGTAAACATAGCAAAAGAATTTACCGCAACAGACTTGCTTAACATTAAAAAAGGCAAAGAAAATATTGATTACGGTAGAATTAAAGCGTTACTGACGCAAAATAAACCGTTCGACACAATAAGACTAACAAATACTCTCTCAGAAGGCGAAAAAGATATGATAAAATTCGAAGCAGTAGTGGGTAATCCGCCGTATCAAGGAACAGCTGATGACACAAGCGAGCCTGCAATTTACAATTATTTTATGGATGTCTCATATAGATTATCTGATATATCTTGCATGATTACACCTGCTAAATTTTTATTTAATGCTGGAAAAACATCGAAAAATTGGAATAAAAAAATGCTAAATGATGAGCATTTGAAAGTGTCTTTTTATGAACCTAATAATACTAAAGTTTTCCCCGAAACTGGTGCTAAAGGTGGAATTGTAATTACTTACCGTGACATCAATCAGAATTTTGGAAAAATAGGAACTTTTACCGCTTATTCGGAATTAAATGCGATTTTACATAAAGTTGTTAATGATAAATTCGAGAGCATTGCACCTCTTATTTTTGCTCCTGAGAGTTATAAACTTAGCAAAAGACTTCACAAAGAGCATCCGGAAATCGCAAGCAGATTAAGTCCCGGACACGTATATGATGTGACGACAAATATTTTTACAAAACTGAGAGATGTTTTGTATGACGAACGTCCAAATGATGGGAAGGATTATATCAAGTTAATAGGAAAAACTGGTACTCAAAGATTATATAAATGGTTAAGGAGGGACTATCTGAACCATCATGACAACCTCGATTGTTATAAAGTTATTATTCCTAAAGCAAATGGTTCTGGCGCAGTAGGCGAAGTCTTATCAACACCCCTAATAGGGCATACTCAAACATTTATAAGCATCGGGGCTTTTGATACTTTGTCTGAGGCAGAAGCAGTTTTTAAATATGTCAAAACAAAATTTGCAAGAGCATTGCTGGGCACACTTAAAGTTACGCAAGACAATAAAAAAAGTTCCTGGCAAAATGTCCCCCTTCAAGATTTTACGGACAAGTCTGATATCGATTGGTCAAAATCTGTTGCGGAAATCGATCGGCAACTTTACAAAAAGTACAATCTCGACGAATCCGAAATTGCTTTCATAGAATCCATGATAAAACCTATGGAGTAAAATGTTCATGCTAAAAGAATTACTCCGGGCAGGAAAATGAAAAAGTATGTCGGATATTCTATGCAACACATGTAATAGCATAACGATAAATGGTTTTATATATGTTCATCGTTGCATTTGCCGTCGTTTGTGAAGTAAATAAAAAAACGAAAAAATGAGATTATTGAGAATATTTGTCATATTAAATTATATACGGCAGACGCTTTTGCGTCTGCCGTGTACTTTTGTTTTGTGGTTTTTATCTTTCTTCTCTGAAATAGGAAAGTCCGAGACCCTCGGGGGCTTGGTTTTCTTTCTTGTTTCTTATGCTTGTTACGATAAGAACGATTATTGTTACAACGTAAGGAAGCATTTTGATAAGCGGTTTTTGCGTGGTGGAGATGCCGGGAATATAGTTGCCTATCTTGTAGAGCGCGCCGAAAACGAACGAACCGAGAATGGCGAGATTGGGCTTCCAAAGCGAGAAGATAACCAGCGCGATGGCAAGCCAGCCGATGGCGTCGATGGTGTATTCCCAGTTGCCGCCGAGGTTGTCCATGATGTATCCGAGACCGCCGAGACCCGCGATGCCGCTGCCGAGAATTGTTGCGATATAGCGGTATTTGGTAACGCTTATGCCTGCTGCGTCCGCAGTTGCGGGGTCTTCTCCGACCGCACGCAGGTGAAGTCCCGTTCTCGTCTTTTTAAGAACAAATGCGCAGATAAGAGCGACAACAATGGAAAGATAGACCATTGCGCCGTAGGAGAATATGAGTTTGCCGAACGCGCCGAGTTTGTCCGCAAACGGGAGATATGCCGTGAAGAATTTGCTTGCGGTCGAAAAACTGGAAGCCTCGACAAGCGAGATCATAAAGTCGGAAACGCCGATACCGAGCGTTGTGAGAACAAGACCCGTAACGTTCTGGTTGGCGCGCAGCGTAACCGCAAGGAAGCAGTAGATAAGTCCCATAAGACCGCCGCCGATGAACGTGGCGAGTATGGGCAGCAGCACCGCAAGAAACGGGTTTGCCGCGTCTATGCCGCCGACGCTTGTTACATATATCGACTCCGCGCAGCAGCCGAATGCCGCGCCGACGCACATTGTTCCGGGAATGCCGAGGTTAAGGTGTCCCGATTTTTCGGTCAGTATTTCGCCGGTTGAACCGAACAGGAACGCCATGCTCGAACGAACTGTCTGAAAGAGAAAGTTAATGATATCCACGGTCGGAAACCTCCTTTGACGAATGACGGAACATTATCTTGTAGTTTACGAAAAATTCGCTTCCGACAACGAACAGAAGCACGATTGCCGTGACAATGTCCGAAATGGAGCCGTCTATCTTGAAGCCTGTTGCGACCTGCGTTGTTCCGACTTCGAGGAACGAAACGAGCGCGGAGGTCAGAACCATGAGCAGCGGATTGAATTTTGCCATCCACGAAACGAGGATAGCCGTGAAGCCTATCGAACCTATCGTGTCGGTCGGGCTTATCGTGCAGTCAACGCCGCCGACGATGAGGAAGCCGACAAGACCGCATATCGCACCCGAAAGGAGCATTGTTCTGATGATGACTTTTTTGACGTTTATGCCGATATAAAGCGCTGTGTTGCGGCTTTCTCCGACAACGGATATTTCATAGCCGTGCTTGGAGAATTTGAGATATACGAACATCAGCACGGTTACAAGAACAACAACAAGAATCGAAAGGAACCATTTGTTTTCTATCTGCGGGAGCGCATAGGCGTTCATCGGTTGGAGTTTGCCCGAACCGTTCGGCGCCCATACTGTTATGCAGGCTTCGACAGCCTGAACCGCGATGTAGTTCATCATCAGCGTGAACAGAGTTTCATTTGTGTTCCACTTTGCTTTGAAGATCGCGGGAAGAACCGCCCAGATCATGCCCGAAACAAGGCTGGCAACAAGCATGAATGCCCAAAGCAGACCGTTGGGGATTTTTCCGCCGAAATAGAACATGATTGCGGTTGTGGAAAGTGCTCCGATAAGAGCCTGTCCGTTGCCGCCGATGTTCCAGAACTTCATCTTGAACGCGGGGGTCAGCGCAAGCGCCACGCAAAGCAGCGTTGCGGTTTTATAAAGGAATATCCAGAATCTGCGGGAGGTCTTTGCCATGCCTTCGACCATTGAGGTAAAGAAGTCAACGGGGCTTCTGCCCGTCATCAGCACAACTATGAGCGTGCAGACAAGGAACGCAAGCACGACCGCGCCTATTCTGACGGGAATGCTCAATTTGAGCGGTGCGGAGGAACGCTTGACGATATGGAAAAGCGGTTCGTGATTTTTCTTTTCGTTTGCCATTATTCTTCCTCCTTTTCGGCGCTTGCGGTTTTTGTCATAAGCAGACCTATTTCTTCTTTCTTTGCGGTTCTGCCGTCAACTATGCCGGTCACTTTGCCCGAACCGATAACAAGTATACGGTCGCAAAGTTCTATAAGAACGTCAAGATCTTCGCCCACGAAGATAACCGCGACGCCTTTCTGCTTTTGCTCGTTGAGCAGATTATATATCATGTAAGAGGAGTTGATGTCAAGACCTCTGACGGGGTATGCCGCCATAAGCACGGTCGGCGCTGCCGCAATTTCTCTGCCGACAAGTACTTTTTGAACGTTACCGCCCGAAAGTCTGCGGACGGGAGTCGATGCGGAGGGGGTTACCACTTCAAGTTGTTTTATAATGGAAGCGGCGAGGTCTTTCGGCTGCTTTCTGTGCAGAAACGCGCCTCTGCCTTTTCTGTAAGAGCGGAGCATCATGTTGTCAACGATGTCCATATTGCCCACAAGTCCCATGCCGAGACGGTCTTCGGGAACGAACGAAAGGCGAACGCCGAGTTCTCTTATTTGAAGAGGGGTCTTGTCTCGGAGATTTTCGGTCTTTCCGTTTTTCGGGTTGTTGTAAAGAATTTCGCCGGTCTGAACTTTTTGAAGTCCCGCGATGGCTTCAAGCAGTTCTCTTTGCCCGCTGCCCGCAATGCCCGCAATGCCGAGGATTTCTCCCGAACGCGCCGTGAACGTTACGTCGTCAAGTATCTGAACGCCGTCCCTGTTTTTGCAGTTAAGACCGCTGACTATGAGTCTGTCCGTCGGGTTTTCGGGCTCGGTTCTGTCTATGTCGAGACTGACTTTTTTGCCGACCATCATTTCGGTCAACTCCGCCTCGTTTGTATCTTTCGTTATGACCGTTCCGATATATTCGCCCTTTCTCAAAACGGAAACTTTGTCGGAAAGGTCAAGCACTTCATGCAGTTTGTGGGTGATTATGATTATGGACTTGCCGTCCTCTTTCATCTTGCGAAGCACCGCGAAAAGTTTTTTTGTTTCCTGCGGGGTCAAAACCGCCGTCGGCTCGTCAAGAATGAGTATGTCAGCGCCGCGGTAAAGAACTTTGATTATCTCAACGGTCTGTTTTTCGGAAACGGACATATCGGAAATGCGCTTCATCGGGTCTATCTCAAAACCGTAAGCCTCGCTTATCGCGCGAATTTTTTCGATGCTCTTTTTCGGGTCGAATTTTTCATCGTTGAGACCGAGAATTATATTCTCCGCCGCCGTGAAAACGTTGATGAGTTTGAAGTGCTGGTGTATCATTCCGATACCGTACGCGAATGCGTCTTTCGGGGAACGGATAACGACTTCTTTGCCGTCTATCAGAATTTCGCCCGAGTCGGGAAAATATATTCCCGAAATCATATTCATCAGCGTCGTTTTTCCGCTTCCGTTTTCGCCGAGAACAGAAAGGATCTCTCCTCTGTTGACGGTCATCGAAACGTCCTTGTTCGCAACGATGCTTCCGAAGGTCTTTGTAATATTTCTCAGTTCTATTGCGGGTGTTTCCATTTTTGACCTCCTGTTATGTCGATGTTTCAAAGATATATTGCGGAAACAATACATTTTTCAGACATCGACACGGCTCTTTAATGAAAGCAAAGGCGGGGCTTTGAAACCCCGCCTTTTGCGGTTCGGCAGATAAAAGTATCTGTCTGATTACTTGTCAAGTCTGGTGATACCGTCAATCTCGATTGTGAAGTAAGGAGCGGAACGGTATTCGGATTCGTGGAAGTATCCGTCGGAGATCGCGTTGGTCTCGGGAACATAGTCGCCCATGTCGTCAACGTCCGCAAGGAACTCGGTAAGAGTTTCGCCGTTTACGGTGAACTTGGAGGTGTCGAATACTTTAAGAGTGCCTGCTTCAAGTTCTTTTTTAGCTGCTTCAACAGCTTCTTTGGTTCCCTTTGCGGCAACAGCTTCGTTGATGTCGGTCAGAACAACGGAGCCGGTAGCAAGAGTGCCGGTCCAGTCAGCAGCGATGGTCTCGCCCTTTGCAACACAGTTGATAATGTATTCAAAGTACGGCTCCCAGTCGATTCTGGAAGAAACAAGGAATGTGTTCGGGCAGGAATCAATGGTGGAACCGTTGTAAGATACGTTGGGAACGTTTCTTGCTTCGCAAGCGGAGGGAGCGCCCATGGAGTCCGCGTGCTGGGAAATAAGAACCGCGCCTTTATCCATAAGGGAGTTTGCTACGTCTCTTTCTGCGTCAACGCTGTACCAGGAACCGGTGAAGTCTACCATCATCGTAACGGACGGGCAAACGGAACGAGCACCGAGGAAGAAAGAGGTGTATCCGGAAATAACTTCTGCGTAGGGGAAAGCGCCAACATAGCCCATAACGGCCTGCTCAGCGGTGATTTTGCCAGATTCGATCATTTCGTTGAGTTTCATACCTGCGGTGATACCTGCAAGATAACGACCCTCATAGATGGATGCGAAAGCGTTGTGGTAGTTTGCGACTTTTTCGGTGTGCGCTTTTGTTCCGGTTGCGTGGCAGAACTGAACATCGGGGAATTCTTTTGCTGCCTGAAGAATGAAGGGTTCATGACCGAAACTGTCCGCGAAAACGATGTTGCAGCCCTGGTCTGCAAGGTCAGCCGCAGCGTCATAGCAAGCGGAGGATTCGTCAACGGGATACTTGAAGATAACCTGGTCGTCGGAAAGACCGAGTTTTTCCTGCGCTGCTTTTGCGGCGTTCATGAAGTTAAGGTCATAGGTGGACTTGTCGTCATGAAGGAAAATGAAACCGATCTTGATCTTGGAATAGTCTACTGTAGCGTCGCCGCCGTCTGTGGACTTGGTAGCATCGGTTGTGTTAGTTGTGTCTCCGCCTTTGCAACCTGCAAGCGCGAAGATAGAGCATACCATGATTGCCGCGAGGCAAAGAGCAAAAATCTTCTTGCACATAGTACTACGTACCTCCTGAAAAAAGAAAAGAATGTTATTTCTCGGATACGGGAGTTCCCATATCGTCATAGACTGAAAATAAAAAATCGGCGTACCGTCGCGGCACACCGTTCATAAAACAACAATAACCCCTATGAAAAAACGAGGGGAGAAGGTTATTGAAGCTTATAGTCGGAACATTTACGGCGTCCGGTAGAAACTTTCTGTCCATATCACAGATGATATACAAGCCTTGTTCAATTACAAATTCATTTTAGCAGAAAAAATATCCGTTGTCAACCCCGAAATTGCTTTGTTTGACATTTGTCACATTTTGCCGAAAACAGCTGAAAAGAGTCGTTATAAAATACCAAAAAGAGAGGTGAACAGACCCTCCGTTTTGCTCAAAATGCCAAGGGGTTGTAAAAAACCGAGTTCTTTACAACCCCTTGCTTCGTTTTATTTGTTTTCTTTATAACTGTCTTTAAGCCCGACGGTCAATCCGAACGTGTTCTCCTTGCGGCTGTCTTTGCAGAAATATCCCGTTCTGACAAACTGGAATGTGTCGCCCGCCTTTGCGTCGGCAATGGCTTTTTCCGCTTTGCAGTTTTCGAGAACCGTCAGCGAATTGGGGTTGAGATAATCGTCAAGCACGATACCCTTTTCGCGAGTGTTTTCAATATTGAAGAGATTTTCGTACAGGTTGACGGTCACGTTTTCGCATTCGGAGGCGGAAACCCAATGTATGGTTCCCTTTACTTTTCTTCCGTCCGCGGGCATTCCGCAGCCCGTTTCGAGGTCGGCTTCGCAGCGAAGTTCCTTTATGCTGCCATCGTCGTTTTTGACTATCTCTTTCAGTTTTACTATATACGAACCCATAAGCCGTACTTCTCCGTCCGGTTTGAGACGGAAGAATTTCGGCGGAGGAACTTCCGCAAAGTCGTCGGCGTCAATATAAAGTTCGCGTGTAAACGCAACCTTTCTCTTGCCCGCCTCGTCGTTTTTCGGAATGTTCGGGAGTTCGAAATATTCTTTTTTATCCTCGGGGTAGTTTTCTATAACGACTTTTATCGGATGCAGAACAACCACTCTTCGCGGCGCCGTTTCGTTCAGTTCTTCTCTTATGCAATGTTCGAGAAGCGCGCTGTCAACAAGCGAAACCGCCTTTGCAACGCCCGCTCTTGCGATGAAGTCGAAAATGGCGGAGGGAGTGTAACCTCTTCTTCTCATTCCGCAAACGGTCGGCATACGCGGGTCGTCCCATCCGTCAACCGTTCCGTTCTCCACAAGTTTGCGAAGCAGCCGTTTCGAGGTTACTGTGTTTGTGATAAACAGTTTTGCAAACTCTCTCTGCTTCGGCTTTTTCTCAAAGCCCACATTGTCGATGACCCACTCATAAAGCGGTCTGTGGTTCTCAAACTCTATCGAGCACATCGAATGAGTTATGCCTTCAAGTGCGTCCTGAATGGGGTGAGCGAAGTCGTAGAGGGGGTAGATGCACCATTTGTCGCCCTGTCTGTGGTGGCGGCAATGCAGTATTCTGTAAATAACGGGGTCGCGCATATTAAGGTTCGGGGAGGACATATCTATCTTTGCGCGCAGACATCTTTCGCCGTCCGCGAACTCACCGTTTTTCATTCTTTCGAAAAGATCGAGGTTTTCCTCAACGCTTCTGTTCCTGTAAGGACTTTCCTTGCCGGGTTCGGTAAGCGTTCCGCGATATTTTTCATCCCATTCGTCTGCGGAAAGGTCGCACACGAACGCTTTGCCGTCCTTTATGAGTTTTACGGCATATTCGTAGCATTTATCGAAATAGTCCGAGCCGTAGAACACGCCGTCCGGGTCTTCGCCGATGAGCCATTTCAGATCTTCATAGATTGAATCCACAAACTCCACGTCTTCTTTGGTGGGGTTCGTATCGTCATAACGCAGATTGAATTTGCCGTTGTACTGTTTTTTTGCGGTGTAGTTTATATATATCGCCTTGATGTGGCCGATGTGCAGGTATCCGTTCGGCTCAGGCGGAAAACGCGTGTGCACTTCATCGTAAACGCCGTCCGCAAGGTCTTTTTCTATTATATCGAACAGAAAGTTCGAAACTTTGTTTTCTTCCATATTATATATCCTTTCTTAAAGGGCTTTTTTCGCACGCTCTATTCTCTGCATAACTTTTTCTTTGCCGAGAACTTTCATCACAAAGTATGTGTCAGGCGATTGCTGTCGTCCCGTTATCGCAACTCGGAGTATCATCGCAACGTCCCCGACATGACCTCTGTACTTCTCGGGCTCTTGCTTATAGAGTTTCATTTCGGGTGCGAAACCGAGTTTTTCAGCAATCGCTTTCAGGTCGTCGAACCATTCGTTTTGCTCTTTTGTCTCGTCATAGACCGACGGGTATATATCGAGGACTTTTTCAATATCCTCTTTTTGCAGATTTTCGGGATACGAATAATCGGGCGTGAACAACTCGTCATAGAAGAAGTCCATATACGGTCTTACATCGGCGTATACCGCAAAGTCCTTGCGCGGTTTTTTGCCACCGCGGCCTATCGCGAGAATGGATTTCGCGTATTCGGGGGCTCTGTCAAGCAATGTAAAAAATTCGGGGTCGAACTTTTTCGCCCAATCCGCCGTGCCCTTGTATATCTCGTCCGCGGAAAGTTTTGAAAGCACGTTCTTTGAAACGTCGTTCAGTTTGTCAAAGTCAAACAGACAGCCCGACGAACTCATTTTTTTGATGCTGAACGGGAAATCGAGGTACGACTTGTCCGCGTTCTGCGCGTGCCACTCTTCAAAGTTGGAATTGAGCAGCGTCATAACGTATTCCGCCACGCATTCGGGGGCATAGCCCATACGCTCGTAATCGTTGAGGTTTGCACCCATATCGCGCTTTGACAACTTCTTTTTGGAGCCGTTTTCGTCAAGGCGCATAAGCTGCGCGATGTGCATATATTTAACGGGTTTGAAGCCGAGATATCTGAAAAGCTGCAGGTGCTTGGGCAAACTCGGCAGCCACTCTTCGCCGCGTACAACGTGCGTTGTTCCCATAAGGTGGTCGTCCACCGCGTGCGCAAAGTGATATGTCGGAATCCCGTCGGATTTCAAAAGCACGAAATCCTCGTCGTTTTCGGGCAGTTCGAGAGTTCCTTTTATAAGGTCGGTGAATTTCAGCTTCTTTTCGCCGTCGCCGTCCGCAAGAATATTCAGCGAATACGGGTCGCCCGCCGTCAGATGCCTCTCCACTTCTTCAAGCGTTATCGCGCGCTGTCGCGTCTGCTGTTCGCGTCTTTCCTGCGCCGCGCCGTCCCAGTCCTTTTCGGAATTTTCGGATTTCTTGTCCGCGCTTTTTATCTTTTCGAGTTCTTCTTTTGTTGTGAATACGGGATATGCTTTTCCCTCTTCGACAAGTCTTTTTGCGAAAACGTGATATATTTCGGCGCGCTTGCTTTGTCGGTAAGGACCGTATGCGCCCTTGTCCTCTATTTTGCCGTCGTCGCCGAGTATTGCGCCCTCGTCAAAGTGTACGCCGTAATGTTCAAGCGTTTTGACAAGTCCCTCCGCCGCGCCTTCAACTTCGCGTTTTGCGTCCGTATCCTCTATTCGCAGATAGAACACACCGCCGCTTTGGTGCGCCAATCTTTCGCTGACAAAAACAGGAAAAAGTCCGCCGAAATGGACAAAACCGGTCGGGCTCGGTCCGAAACGGGTCACTTTTGCGCCCTCGGGCAGTTCTCTCTGCGGATATCTTTTCGCGATGTCCTCTTCCGTAAGCGTTAAATCTCCGAACAAAAGTTGTGCAAGTCTTGCGTTATCCATATATCCTCACCGTTTTGCATTGCGCCGTATTTTCGGGGTGAATATACTTCTGCCCAAATATAAAGACGCATTATTTTCCTATTATAATATATTAGTATATCATATATTTCTTTTCATTTCAAGTCGTTTGCAAAATTTTTCGTCTGCACCGTCATGTTTTTATCCGTGCGATACGGGAGGCTGTCAAATATACTCCGAAGAAGATAAGAAAGTTGAAAAAAATTCACACAATGCTATTGACATATAATATTATATGTCGTATAATATTGTACATAAAACAGCAGAGGTGATGAAATGGTATTTCAGCTCGGTTCGCCGCTTCTTGATGCGTGTGTGCTTGCCGTTTTGTCCGACGGGGACACTTACGGTTATGTTCTGACGCAGAAAGTCAGACAGGTCATCGATATTTCGGAATCGACGCTTTATCCTGTTCTGCGGCGATTGCAAAAGGATGGTTCTCTGACCACATACGACGTGCCTTTCGGCGGGCGCAACAGACGTTATTACCGCATAACGGAACAGGGACTTGTAAAGTATCGCGAATATCTTGCGGCATGGAACGAATATAAAAAGAGCGTAGATAAGGTTTTGGGAGGAAAAAGCGATGAATAAGAATGAATTTCTTCGCATATTGAGAGAAAATCTGAACGGGTTGCCCGCAGATGAAGCGGAAAGTGCCGTCAGATACTATTCGGAGTACATTGATGATGCGGGCGGCTCGGTTGCGGTTTTTGAAGAACTCGGCGACCCTGCGGAACTCGCGAAAAAAATCAGAAACGACGGTCAGCCGAAAGACGGCGTTGAAAAAGAGCCTGCTTCGTCTGCCGAAAAGAAATCAAAAATGCCGATTTGGGCAAAGATACTTATAACCGTATTGACTTTTCCGTTCTGGATAGGTCCCGTTGCCGCAGTCTTCGGAGTAACGGTTGCGCTTGTTTCGGGTGCCGCAGGGTTTCTGTTTGGCGGGGCGGCGGCGTTCGGCAGCGGAATATATTTCGCTTTCCAAGATGTTGCGTCCGGGCTTCTCTGCTCGGGTTCGGGGCTTTTGCTGGTCGGACTCGGCGGTCTTATCGGCGTGGGAATGTTTTATGTCTGCAAATATGAGGGTATAGGCGTTTACAAACTGTGCCGCCTGATATTCACGAACGGGGGTAAAAAATAATGAAAGCATTTGCCAAAATTCTGATAATATCCGCTTGTTTTGTGCTTGTCGGCGCAATGATCGCGGGCGTCGGTGTTGCTCTCGGCGCAAAAGGTTTTGTATTTGACCGTGGAGGGAAACTCATTACCGTCAAGGGTGAAGGCGTCGGCAGTTCTGTGGAAGCAAGCGAAAAACTTGAAGCGTTTTCGGAAGCAACGATAGACGTAAAATGCGGAAAAGTTATCGTTGAGGCGGGCAATGAATATTCGATAGAAATAAAATATTCCGCGGAAGAACTGAAACCGACGTATGCCGTCAAGAACGGAAAACTTGAAGTTACATCGCCGAACGGCGGGTTCTTTCTGAATTTCGGAATGTTTGATTTTGACAAAAACTATGTCAAAGTTATCGTTCCGAGTGACGCGCTTAAAAATCTTTCCGTTGACAGCAGTGCGGGCGAGGTCGATATTTCGGGACTTACAGGCACTTCTGACGGAAAAATCACGGTCAGAGCAAGTGCGGGCGGCATAGATATAGAAAATGTTTACGGCTTCGGAGAACTTAATGTGAAGTCGAGCGCGGGCGGCGTTGACCTTGAAGGCGTGACAGTAGGAAGCGCCGTTGTCAAGTCAAGCGCGGGCAGTATTGAAATAAAGGATTTTGAGGGCAGCCTTGACGCAGATTCGTCCGCGGGCGGCGTTGAGGTGTCCTTGCGCGACGGAGCATATTCGGACGCGAAGTATTCGGTTTCGCTGAAAGCGAGCGCGGGAAGTGTTGAAGTTGACGGCAGGCACATAAAAGGCTCGGAATACTCTTTCGGAAGCGGAAGCAAATATATAATACACATTAAATCAAGTGCAGGCAGCGTAAAGTTCGACACGAACAGATAGAGATATACTTAACCAAAAAAATAGGAAAACGCGGAGTCTGTGTCTCTGCGTTTTTCTGTTCTTGCGGTTGAAATGACATAATATTATGCTATACTGTATTCAGTATTGGAAGAAAGAGACGATATTATGAAAAAAGGACTTATTCTTGAAGGCGGCGCGATGCGCGGACTTTTTACGGCGGGTGTGCTTGACGTTTTGATGGAAAACGGCGTGACATTCGACGGCGCGGTCGGTGTTTCCGCAGGCGCGGCGTTCGGCTGCAACATAAAATCTCATCAGATAGGAAGGGTATTGCGGTACAATACTCGGTTTTGCGCCGATAAACGCTATTGCGGCATGAGTTCTCTGCTTAAAACGGGGAATATATACAGTACCGAGTTTTGTTACGGCGAAGTTCCTCTCAAATATGACCCGTTTGATTTTGAAACGTACAAAAAAGACCCGATGGAGTTCTATGTGGTCAGCACCGATGTTGAAACGGGCAGACCCGTTTATCACAAATACACGGGTGAAGAGAACAGCGGTTTTGACTGGATAAGGGCGTCCGCTTCCATACCGCTTGTTTCGCAGATAGTCGAAATTGACGGACAAAAACTGCTTGACGGCGGAATATCCGACTCAATACCAGTCGAATTTTTCGAAAGTCTCGGATATGACCGCAACGTTGCCATTCTGACGCAGCCGAAAACGTATCAAAAGAGCAAAAACAAAATTATGCCCCTGATAAAGATAAAATACCGTAAATATCCGAAGTTTATCGAGACCGTCGCAAACAGACACATTATGTATAATGCCGAGACGGCGCTCGTTTCCGAAAAGGAACATAACGGTACTCTTTTTGTTATCCGTCCCGAAAGCCCGCTGCCCGTCGGGAGGGTTGAAAAAGACCCCGAAAAACTGAGAGAGGCTTACGAAATAGGCAGAAGCGCGATGAAAGAAAGGCTTGAAGACCTTTTGATATATCTGAACAAATAATATAAAATATGACCGCTGCGGAAAAACCGTAACGGTCATATTTTGTTTTATCGGAAAGTTAATTCCATTTCAATCTCGTCTTCGTCGCGTCCCGTTTCCGAAAATCCGAGATCTTCGTACAGTTTTTTCGCCACGGTCGCACCCTCGACATAGCAGAGAGCGACTTTTTTGTATTTGCCGTCTTTTTTCATTTCGTCAAGTACAAGTTTTGCGGCTGTTTTGCCGAACCCCTGCCCCTGAAACTTCTCGTCTATGAAAAGTTGGCTGAAAATATAGGCGTTTCGTTCGGGACTGTCGTAGAAAAGCCCCATGCCGACATACGTCTTATCGTTGAGAATGAAAAAGGCTCTGCTTCTGTATTCGCGGTATGCATACGCTCTTGCCAAAAGAACGGTCTTATCCGCCACAAAATCTTTTTGCTCTTCGGAAACTTTGAGCGTGGTTCTCCAATTTTTGCTGTTGACGTCTTCTAACTTTATCATAATTCGTTTTAGTTCTTAAAACTGTGTATCGGCGCGGGAATCCTGCCCTCACGTGAAACGAACGCTTCGCAGGAGGCTTTGTTGACGGGTATCACGGGCGCATAGCCGAGAAGTCCTCCGAATTCGACCGTGTCGCCTACGTCTTTGCCTATTACGGGAATAACGCGAACCGCAGTTGTTTTCTGATTTATCATTCCTATCGCGGCTTCGTCCGCAATAATTCCCGATATTGTCGCCGCCGATGTATTGCCAGGAATTGCTATCATGTCAAGCCCTACGGAGCAAACGCAGGTCATCGCTTCAAGTTTTTCTATTGTCAGATATCCCGCCGTTACAGCGTCTATCATGCCCTGATCTTCGCTGACGGGAATAAACGCGCCGCTGAGACCACCAACATAGGAAGACGCCATAACACCGCCTTTTTTGACTTGGTCGTTGAGCAGCGCGAGCGCCGCCGTTGTGCCGGGCGCGCCGACACTTTCAAGCCCTATTTCTTCAAGTATCTGCGCCACGCTGTCTCCCACGGCAGGAGTGGGCGCGAGCGACAGGTCGATTATTCCGAACGGAACGCCGAGCCGTTTTGACGCTTCCTGTGCCACAAGTTGTCCGACGCGGGTTATCTTGAACGCAGTCTTTTTAATCGTTTCGCAAAGTGTTTCAAAGCCCTGCCCGCGAACTTTTTCAAGCGCACATTTTACAACTCCGGGGCCGCTGACGCCCACGTTGATTATCGCGTCCGCTTCCGTAACGCCGTGGAAAGCCCCCGCCATGAACGGGTTATCGTCGGGTGCGTTGCAGAACACAACGAGTTTTGCACAGCCGAGGCTGTCGTTTTCCTTTGTCTTTTCCGCTGTTTTAAGCACAACTTCGCCCATGGTTCTGACCGCGTCCATGTTTATGCCCGTTTTCGTCGAGCCGACATTGACCGACGAGCAGACGAGTTCCGTTTGCGCCAAAGCGTCGGGAATGGATTCCATAAGCAACTTGTCCGTAGGTGTCATGCCTTTTGAAACAAGTGCCGAAAATCCGCCGATGAAGTTGACCCCGACTGTTTTTGCCGCTCTGTCAAGCGTTTTCGCTATCGCAACAAAATCATCTGTCGTTTTGCAGCAGCCCGCGCCGATAAGCGCAATGGGTGTGACCGATATTCTTTTGTTTACTATGGGAATGCCGAACTCACGCTCTATCTCTTCTCCGACGGAGACGAGGTTTTTTGCCTTGCATGTTATTTTAGCGTAAATCTTTTCGCAGACTTTTTCGACGTCTCCGTCACAGCAGTCAAGCAGGCTTATGCCCATGGTTATGGTTCTGACGTCGAGTTGCTGATGCTCGATCATCGAGTTTGTTTCGTTGACTTCGTATATGTTTATCATCGCCGTCGCCCCGTCAGATCCTGTGCATCATTTCAAATATTTCTTCTTTTTGAGTGTGAACGACAACTCCCATTTCTTTTCCTATATCGGAAAGAGAACTCTCTATCTCCGAAAAGCCCTTTGCCGCCGCCGAAAGATCGACTATCATCATCATGTTGAAATAGCCGTGAACTATCGTTTGCGAAATGTCCAGGATGTTGACGTTGTTTTCAGAAAGGTATGTGCAGGTCTTTGCTATAATGCCTACGCTGTCCTTTCCGACGACCGTGATTACCGCTTTGTTCATTTTTTCCCCTCTTTTACGATTTTTTCAATCTGCTCTTTTATAACTCCGAAGACTTCGTTTTCCGAGATGTCTTTTTTAACCGTTTTACCGTCCTTGAACAGAACGTATTTGCCGTTTGCGCCCGTAACTCCGAAATCCGCTTCTCCGGCTTCTCCTATGCCGTTGACGACGCAGCCCATGACCGCTATTTTTATCGGGGTCTCAATATCCGAAAATTCGTCTTCTATTCTCGTTGCAAGCGCCACCGAATCGACAGTTGTTCTTCCGCAGGTCGGACAGGAAATGACCTCGATACCGCTTTTCCGAATCCCGAGCGAGCGCAGCAGCGTTTTTGCCGTTCTGACTTCTTCTACGGGATCCGCGGTCAGCGAGACCCGTATGGTGTCTCCTATTCCGTCAAGAAGCAATGCGCCTATTCCGACGGCGGATTTTACCGTCCCCGTGCGGAGCGTTCCCGCTTCGGTAACTCCGACGTGCAGAGGGTATCCTCTGTCGTTGTACTTTTCCGCAAACAGACGATATGCCGAGACCATAACGCGGACATCGGACGCTTTCATTGAGACCACGATGTCCTCAAACCCGCAGTTTTCAAGCAAACGGACGTTGTTGTATGCGCTCAACGCAAGCGCTTCTGCGCAGGGGTGTCCGAACTTTGCAAGCAGGTCTTTTTCAAGGGAACCCGCATTGACACCGACGCGTATCGGAATATTTTTTTTGTAAGCCGCGTGCGCAACTTCTTTTATGTGTTCCGCGCCGATGTTGCCCGGATTTATTCGTATCTTGTCCGCGCCCGCGTCGATCGAGGCAAGCGCTAGCCGGTAGTCGAAGTGTATGTCTGCGACAAGCGGAATGGAAATTGCCTTTTTCAGGTCCGCGAACCGTTCCGCCGAAAGTCGGTCGGGAACAGATGCTCGGATTATCTGACATCCCTCTTTTTCCAATGCGAGAGCCTGCGTTTTCAGTTCGTCAAATCTTGTGAACGGAACATTCGTCATCGACTGTATCGAAACGCTGCCGTCGCCTATCGGAACATTTCCTATATAAAACTGCTTTTTCATATCGCCTATAAGAAGATAACGTCTTTTATCGCTATCACTATCGCCAACCCGAATATAAGCACCATGCCGACCGCGTTTATCGCGCCCTTGACTTTTTCGGGTATCTGTTTTCTTGTTATCATTTCGATAAGGAGCAGAAACGCCTGCCCTCCGTCAAGCGCGGGGAGGGGAAGCAGGTTTATTACCGCAAGGTTTATCGAAATAAATCCGAGGATATACATAAACGACGCTATTCCCGCATCTGCCGCCTGTTTTATCACGGTTGACGCTCCGACAGGCCCCGAAATGTATTTGACGGAAATTTTGTTCGTTACAAGGTCGTACAGCGTCTCATACATGACTTTGACCTGCGAAAACGTGTCCGCAAACGTTGTCTTTATAACGTTGCCGACCGTCTTTTTCTGTGCATAGACCTTGAAGTCCACAGAGAACAGAATAAGTTCGCCCCGTGCCGCGTCTTCTTCCGTTGCCGGGTCGCCTTTTGACGTTATGCGCGGAAATTTGACGTCTTTGAGTTCTACCTGTTCTCCGTCTCTTTCAACCGTAACATCAACGGACGTTTTTCCGATATTGTCCTGAAACGCTCTTGAAATATCGGTATACGTCGAAATTTTTGTGTTTCCTATTTTGACTATTTTGTCGTTTTCCCGAAGTCCTGTTTCGTAGGAGACGGAATCGTTTTCAAAAACCGCGATCGTCGTTGTCGGCGTACTTGTTGTCAGCGTCAGAACAAACGTTATCAGTATCGCAACGATTATGTTCATCGTTATGCCCGCAAGCATAATGATAAGGCGCTGCCATTTGGGCTTTCTGTTCAGCGCGTTGTCGCATTCGCTGTCCTCGTTTTCGCCCTCCATGGAAACAAAGCCGCCTATCGGAAGCAAGCGTATCGAATACGCCGTGTTTCCGTCGGGGTCGAGTTCGGGCTTTTCTTTTGAGAAAAACGAGGTGACTTTTTTCTTGCCTGTCGCTTTAATTTTTTTGACGCTTATCAGTTTGGGACCCATTCCGAGCGAAAATTCATTCGTCTGAACCTTGAATATCTTTGCCGCAACAAAGTGTCCGAGTTCGTGAATGAATATAAGGAATCCGAGCCCGAGAACCGTATAAAGAACCTGCAAAACTACATTCATAAGCAACCCTGTCTGACCTTTCGGTCCGTTTCAAAAATATCTTCTATGTCGGGATTCTGTATTATCGGAGTGTCGTTCAATGCCCGCTCCGCAACGTCCGCTATTTGCAAAAAGCCGATTTCGCCGCCGAGAAAACGAGCAACCGCAACTTCGTTCGCAGCATTGAAGACCGTCGGCGCCGTGCCGCCCGTTCTTATCGCCTGCCTTGCCAGCGAAAGCGAACGGAAAGTTTTTTCGTCGGGTTCGTAAAACGTCATCTTCGCAAGGCTTGCCAAATCGAGTTCCGCCGCAGGGGACGGCTTTCTGTCGGGATAAGTTATCGCGTACTGTATGGGAACTCTCATGTCCGGCAGCCCGAGCTGCGCGATTATCGCGTTGTCCTCAAACTCGACCGCCGAATGAACGATGCTTTCTCTGTGAATAATGACTTTGACCTTGCTTTCGTCCACTCCGAAAAGGCGGACAGCCTCAATTATTTCAAGTCCCTTGTTCATCAGCGTTGCGGAATCTATCGTTATTTTTTTGCCCATTTTCCATGTCGGGTGCGCAAGCGCTTTTTCGGGCGTTATGTCTTTCAGTTCTTCCGCCGTCTTTCCGAAAAACGGTCCTCCCGAAGCGGTCAGCAGAAGTCTTTTTATCTTTGCTTTGCCTTTTCGTGTTTCAAGACATTGAAATATTGCCGAATGTTCGCTGTCCACGGAAATTAGAGAAACATTCTCTTTTTTTGCAAGGTCGCAAATATATTCACCCGCGGTAACTATCGCTTCTTTGTTTGCGAGCGCCGCCGTTTTGTGCGCCTTGATTATCTCTATTGTCGGGCGTGTTCCCGCCATTCCCACAATGCCGTTGACGATGAGTTCCGAAGCGTCGTTTTTTATTGTTTCAAAAAGACCGTCTTCGCCGCCGAGAACTTTTGTTTGTGTGTCCGAAACCCTCGATTTCAGCGTTTCCGCCGCGGTTTTATCCGTGCAGACAGCAAAACTCGGTTTGAATTTTCGTATCTGTTCTTCGAGCAGGTCAATGCTCGAATGCGCCGTCAGCGTTTCGACTTCGCACCCGAGATTTTCCGCAACGTCAAGCGTCTGCGTGCCTATCGAGCCTGTCGAACCGAGGATGGATATTCTTTTTTTTGTGAAATCTTTTATCATTTTGCAAGCGCCGCTATCCCGTCGGCTATAACCTTAACACAGCAGAACGCCGCAGATGTGAACATAACGCTGTCGAATCTGTCCATAATGCCGCCGTGTCCCGGAATGAGTTTTCCGTAATCCTTGATGTTGTAATTTCTTTTGACCACCGAAGCCGAAAGGTCTCCGATAACCGCAAAAATGCCGCCGAAAAGCCCCATTGCGATATATACGGCGAACGGGACATTTTCCGTGCCGACGGCAAAACGGACGATGAGCCCCATTATGACGGAGAACAAAACAGAGGTCGCAACGCCGCCGATAAAGCCCTCTACGGTCTTTTTCGGGCTGACGTGCGGCGCAAGTTTATGTTTGCCGAAAAATCTGCCGACCATATATGCGCCCGTATCTCCGCCCCATGCGGTGGTGAAGACGAGTATCAGATAATAGAGTCCGTGTCCCGCGTCCGAACGCAGTATCGTCAGCGTTGAAAAGAAAAGAGAAATGACTATCGTCATACAGAACAGCGGACAAACGTTTTCGAATTTTATATCTTTCGCAAAACCGAATATTGCGATAATGAACATAAATCCCGCAAGCGCAAAAAGCAGGGAAAAACGCCAACTGACGCTTGTTTGCGGAATGAACTGATAACCTATTGCATAAGCAACGCAGAACGGCATATAAATTTTGCAGCCTTTTTTGTTTATTGCCGTTCCGACTTCATATACAGCCAATGCGGAAAGCAGAGCCACCACCGTATTCATTATATACGGAACGCTCGAAAAATATATCCAAACTATCAGCAGTGCCGTCAGCACCGCCCCCGAAATAACTCTTGTTTTCATCTCTTATTTCAATCCCCCGAATTTTCTTGTGCGGTGACTGTATTCTTCAATCGCCGCATCCAGATCCTTTTCTTCGAAATCGGGCCAGCACACGGGAACGGAAACAAATTCCGAGTATGCAGCCTGCCATATCAGAAAGTTCGAAAGTCTCATCTCGCCCGCAGTTCTTACAATAAGGTCGGGGTCGGGCTGCCCCGCCGTGTAAATACGGTCGCAGATGTCCTGTTCCGTTATCTTTTTGCCATTATGTTCTTTTATGAATGAATTGACTGCGGCAACTATCTCCGCGCGCCCGCCGTAGTTGACGGCGATGTTCATTTCCATTTTTTTCTCCGATTTTTCGGAAACGCGCGTTATTTTGTCTATCATGTTTCGCTGAATAAGATTGAAGACTTTTGTGTCGCCGATAAATCTTACCCGCGTGTGGGTGTATATCTCGTCCGAATCTTCTTCGAAATATCCTATCATCTTTTTCAGGTATTCCGTCAGAATGTTCGTCAGCGCGGCGACCTCTTCCGCAGGTCTTCTCCAATTTTCGGTCGAAAACGCATAAAACGTAACGGTCTTCACACCTTTTTTGTAGCAAAGACGGGTAACTTTGTCAAGCGTTTCCGCGCCCGCATAATGTCCCGCGCTTCTTTTCAGTCCGCGGCTTGTCGCCCAGCGTCCGTTTCCGTCCATAATGAAAGCGATGTGTTCGGGCATCTTCAAAGAGTTTTCGCTCATCTCTTCCTCTCTTCTTTTGCAGCACCCGAAAAACAGTCTCTTTCGGTCGGCAAATGTTCGGGCTTTATCTCTTAAAACTCGTCGGCGCACAGATGTACGGTGCGCCGATGTCTTTCTGTTTCAGTCCATGCCTTTTTGACAGACCTTGTATATGCAGCCTCAGGGAACGGACTGTTTCTTTTTTATCAGACGGAAAGTATCTCTTTCGTCTTCTTCTCGGTCGTGTCTTCGATCTTCGCGATGTATTTATCCGTCAGATTCTGAATGTCTTTTTCCGCTATCTTCAAATCGTCTTCGGTTATTTCGCTCTTCTTCTTCTGCGCCTTGAATGCGTCCATTGCGTCACGTCTTATGGAGCGAATGGCAACTTTTGAACCCTCGGCGGTCTTATCTATCGTCTTAACGAGTTCTTTTCTTCTTTCCTCTGTCAGCGGCGGGAAAGCAAGTCTGATTATTTTGCCGTCGTTCTGCGGGTTGATTCCGAGGTCGGAAGCCTGAATCGCTTTCTCTATCTCTTTGAGCAGCGACCTGTCATACGGGCTGACGGTCAGCATTCTTGGGTCGGGCGACGATATCTGCGCAACTTCGTTGATTTTCATCATCGAACCGTAATATTCAACGGAAATTCTGTCAAGAACGGATGCGTTCGCTCTGCCCGCTCTTATGGAAGCAAACTCCGTTTCAAGTGCGGCGATGGTTTTTTTCATTTTTTCTTCGTATGCCGTGTAGTCCATAATGACCTCCAAAAATAAATTCAAATTGATTTTTTAATAAAGAACCGTGCCTATCTGCTCTCCCGCGGCGGCTTTTTCTATGTTTGAGCCGTCTCCGAGATCGAAGATGAGAACGGGCATATCGTTGTCTCTGCAAAGAGCCGCGGCGGCGGCATCGATGACTTTAAGGTCTTTTTCAAGCATTTCGCCGTAAGATATTCTGTCATACTTTTTCGCGTTCGGGTCTTTTTTCGGGTCTGCGGTATAAACTCCGTCCACGTTTTTAGCAAACAGGCATATATCCGCCTCGACCTCGATACCTCTCAGTACCGCCGTTGTATCGGTCGTGAAATACGGGTTCCCCGTTCCGCAGCCGAGAATAAGTATCTTGCCGTTTTCCATTGCGTCTATCGCCGCTTCTTTTGTGAAAAGCTGTGCGATTTTCGGCATCGAGAGCGCAGAAAGCACTTCCGCCTTCATTCCGAGGTGTTCGAAAACGTCTTTTATCGCAAGACAGTTTATCATCGTTGCCAGCATTCCCATGTGGTCGGCAACGGATCTGTCCATATCGTTGCCCTGTCTTCCGCGCCAGAAATTGCCCGCGCCGATAACAATGGCTACCTGTGTGCCGTTTTCCGCGCATATCTTGATTTTTTCGCAGACCTTGCGCGCATTGTCAAAATCTATGCCGTGTCCCTCACCGTTGGCAAGTGCCTCACCGCTGAGTTTTATCAGGATTCTTTTGTACCTGTGCTCTCCCATTTTGTCCTCCGTATGACCTGCCGCTCTTTTCGGCGCTGTGCCGTTTCGTTTGCGGCGATTATAATATTGTATATATAATACTATAATTTTTCCGATTTGTAAATAGGCAAAGAGAAATATTATCACTTTTTACCAATTTACTTTTCTCAAATCATCGTGATTTTTTCGGTATAATCCGAAAATGCGCTCCCTATAACGGGCGTTGTAAGTGAAAAAATGTCGGTCGCTCTGCGTTCAAGTGCGATCTGCTTCGCAAATTCGGGAACTGCGGCAAGTTCGGGCGTAAAGTTCGTTATCAGCGGCAAATCCGAACTTTTTTTGATATTTTTCATTATTTCCGCTCCGCGTGCGTTGAACGCAAGCACACGCAAAAACGGTATCGTCGGCTCTGCTTTTTTTATGCCGAGAAACGGCGCGATTATCATGCGGCGAACAGTTGCCATGGTGTACCGTTTTGTCTTTACTTTTTCGTAAAAATCTTCTATCGAGGTCGCTGTTTTTGCCGCTGCGATTATCCTGTTTTCCGCGCCCTCCGTAACGGCGTAATATTCTTTCAGTTCCTCCGCTTCCGCGTTTCTGAAAAAACCGATGATCATACGTTCGAGGTTCTCTATCTTTGCGGGCGCTTTGCCCTGTAACAGAAGTTTTTCAAGCGTTTCGGAAGTTTCTTTCGGCAGGTCTTCTTTCGGCAATACTCCGCCGTCTATCTTCCGCCTTATTTCGGATGCGGACGCAAAGCCCGTACTTCCTCCGTGATAGTCTCCTACACGTTTTATCGCAACGGGTACGATTTTGCTTTTCAGCCGTTTCAGTTCTTTTATATATTCGACCGCCAGAATATCGTTCGGCTTTTCGGGAGCGAACGCTCCGAGTTCTTTCAGCGCGTTTGCCCGTGCGGCGGCAAAAGTTTTGCCCTCCGAAAGTTCTTCTTTCAGAACACTCGAAAATTCAGGCGTTTCAAGCGTTTCGACCGTTTTTTCGAACGTCGGGACATTCGCGCTTTCGCTACCGAAACAGAGTTTTGATACGACTCCCGTCGCTTCCGCAATTCGGACACAGCCCGCCGCAAACCTTTCCGCCGAGCCGACCGAAAATGATACGGGAAGTTCCAAAACCAGGTCAACGCCGTTCCGAACCGCGCATTTCGCGCGTTCAAATTTGCTCATCACCGCCGGTTCGCCGCGCTGAACAAAACTTCCGCTCATGACGGCGATTATCCCATCTGCTCCGAGTTTTTTTATTTGCGAAATATGGTATGCATGACCGTTGTGGAACGGGTTATATTCCGCCGCTGTTGCAAATATCATTTTTTAACTCCGACAATTATTAAATAAATGTAAAACCGCTTGCAATTTTTGTTAATTTATAATATAATAATTTTGTTGTTCTCGGGACGTTTCGTTGTTTTTAACCCGTCCCGAACATATTATACTATATTTTCGTTAAAAAATCAATACGGCGCGATGCCGCGTTACCTTTTTCGGTCAGGACGGCTCCCGCGCGGAAAAGACAGGTGGAACAAAATGAAAATTCTTGTTATCAACTCCGGTTCGTCGTCTCTGAAATATCAGTTGTTCGACATCGAAACGGAAAAAGTCATCGCAAAGGGTCTCTGTGACAGAATTGGTGTTAAAGGCGCCGTGGGAGCATTTACGTTCAAGACCGATGCGGAAAAGTATCAGACAGACGTCGATATGCCCGACCATGCGGCGGCTCTTAAAATAGTTCTCGAAACGCTCGTAAGCAAAGAACACGGCGTTATTTCGTCCGTTTCCGAGATAGAGGCTGTCGGTCACCGCGTGCTTCACGGCGGCGATAAGGTTTCAGGCTCCGTTCTCGTTACTCCCGAAGTTAAGCAGACCATCCGTGACTGCTTCCCTCTCGGACCTCTTCACAACCCCGCAAACCTCAACGGTATTGAGTCCTGTGAAAAGATAATGCCGGGTGTTCCGCAGGTTGCCGTTTTCGACACGGGCTTCCACCAGACCATTCCCGATTATGCATTCATGTACGGTATTCCTTATGAATACTATGAAAAGTATAAGGTTCGCCGTTACGGCTTCCACGGCACGAGCCATAAGTTCGTTTCCCGCAAGGCTGCTGACTTCCTCGGCAAAAAGCCCGAAGATTTGAACCTTATAATTCTTCACCTCGGCAACGGTTCTTCTCTTTCCGCCGTCAGAGGCGGCAAGTGCGTTGACACGACAATGGGACTTACCCCGCTTGAAGGCCCCATAATGGGTACCAGAAGCGGCACGATAGACCCCTCCGTGGTAACGTTCATGCTTGACAAACTCGTTGAAGAAAAACTTGCAAAAGGGGAGACGGTTGACCCGACCAAACTCGGAACGGAACTTTCGACCATATTGAACAAAAAGTCCGGTCTTCTCGGTATTTCCGGCAAGACTTCCGACTGCCGCTATATCGTCGAGGGTATGGAAAACGGCGACGAAAGATGCACTCTTGCGTACAAAATGCTTGTTTACCAGATTCAGAAATTGCTCGGCTCTTACATTGCCGTTCTCGGCAGAGTTGACGCGATAGTATTCACCGCGGGACAGGGTGAAAACGGCCCCGAGACCCGTGAAGCCATCTGCGACGGTCTTGAAGAACTCGGCATAAAGATAGACCTTTCAAAGAACGACTTCCGCGGACAGGACAGAGACATCACCGCCGACGGCGCAAAGATAAAGACTCTTGTCCTGACCACGAACGAGGAACTTGAAATAGCAAGAGACACTTACAGAATCGTTTCGGAGCAGAAGTAAACAAGACTTTCCGAACGGCTAAGAACGGTTTTTTTCGAGGCTTCTGTTTCTCGAAAATTCCGTATTTTGTATATTGACACTATCTGCTTGTTATGGTATAATAACCGTAAAGGTGGTAGTATATTTTCTGTTCGGACACGGATATGATTTCAATAATTATATACGTTTTGGCTTGGATCTGAAAACTCTTTGCAAGAGTTGTATGCCAACAGAAGAAAGGGAAACTCAAAAATGTCTCATACGGAATTTAATTTCGGCGATTTTCTGCGTGTGTTCAAAAAATGGCTCGCGCTTGTCATAATTTTGCCCGTAATCGCCGGTTCGGGGGCGTTCGCATATTTTTACGTGACCTATGTTCCTCAATTCACTGCAACGGCAATTGTCGCATGCAGCGCAAAACAAACTTCGTCTGGCAATATCGACGGCTCTACGCTTTCGACTTCAAAAGAGGTTGCGAAAACATTCAAGTATATGATGACGCAAAGCACAACGTTGCAGGACGCCGCCGACATTTTGCATGAAAATGAGGAGATTGAATACAACGCTTACAACGCGGGCACTCTTGCGGGTATGATCAGCATTACGCAGGTTGAGGATACATATTTGCTCAACGTTTCCGCGACCGCTTCAAACCGTATAGTCGCCCGTGACGTTGCAAACGCCGTTGCGGACGCCAGCGTCAATCTTGCGGGCGAAGACGGAGACCTCGGTTTCGGACAGATTGCGGTTATACGCCGTGCGGATGTTCCGTCGGTTGAAAACGGCACAGGCATTTCCATAAAAGTTGCGCTTGCGACGCTTGTCGGGCTGGCTCTTGCGATAGGAATCGTTTTTCTTCTGTATGTGACAGACGACAGGATAAAGACCCAGGAAGATATTCTTCGCTCTTACAACGTTCCGGTACTCGGCGTTATTCCGCCCGAGTCCGTGCAGTAGAGGGGAGGGGTTGTAATGGCTGCAAACAAACATGCCGTTGAAGATTTGATAACTCTTGATTCGGAGAAGAATTTCCTTTTCACGGAGGCATTCAAAACTCTTCGTACAAATCTCTCTTTTTGTATGTCTTCGAGAGAAAATCACAGAATAGCGGTTACAAGTTCTCTTCCTTCCGAGGGAAAGAGCCTTGTGTCCATCAATTTGGCATACGTTCTTGCGGAAAACGGAAACAAGGTTTGCCTTGTTGACGCGGATATGCGTTCGCCGAAAGTCCACAAATATCTTAAAATTAAAAACGATATCGGGCTTTCGAACCTCCTGAGCGGACAGACCGAACTTGAAAAATGCCTTTTCAGGACAAAATACGAGAATCTTTATGTTATAAAGGCAGGCGCGCTTCCGCCGAACCCCGCCGAACTTCTTAACGGCAAATATATGGATGCGCTTCTCGAAAGTCTTGAAAAAATATTCGATTATGTTATCATGGACACTCCGCCCATGAACATCGTTTCCGACACCATGGTCGTTGCCAGCCACAAAGCGGCGATACTTTTCGTTGTCCGCGAAAACGACTCTCTCCATTCGGAGTTCAAAGAGTCTTTGCGCAACATCGAAATGGCGAACCTCGATCTTCTCGGCGTGGTTGTCAATGACGCCGCGCTTGAACCTAAGGGCGGAAGATACGGAAAGTACAGAAGATACGGAAAATACAAGCGCTACGGTTATGGTTACGGCTACGGCTACGGTTACGGAGGAAGTTCCGATGATGAGAACGACGATGTGCCGCCGCGTAAGCACCGTGCCGCCGCAAAAAAGAAAAAACGAGAGGCAACCGATGATCGATGAACTTCATTGATGTTCATTCTCATGTCCTGCCTGGAATGGATGACGGGTCACCCGACGTCGAAACCTCGCTTGCCATGCTTCGAAAATGGCGTGACCAAGGCGTTGAAAAAATAATTGCGACCCCGCACTTTGATTTCCGCGACATTTCGGTTGATTCCTTTATTGCAAAAAGGCGCAGGTCTTTTGAGAAACTTTCGCTTGCGATGAGGGAAAGCGGAGAGAAATTTTGTGAGATCGAACTCGGCGCGGAAGTAATGTATTCTTCGAATATCTTCGGATTTATCGACCTTTCGGCTCTTTCAATAGGCGAAACCCCGTTTGTGCTGCTTGAATTTGCAACGGAACTGACCTCTGAAAAGGTGTCGACCATACTTTCGTCTCATTCGAGGTCAGACATGTCCGTTATTCTTGCGCACACGGAAAGATATAGGTGTTTCGGGTTTATGCACAGACTGAGAAAACTCAGAAATGCGGACATTCGTTTTCAGGTCAATTTTTCAAGTTTTTTCCCTGATTCCCCGTTTCGGAGAACGGCGGACGCAATGATGAAAAACGACATGGTTGATCTTTTTGCGACGGATGCACACAGTATAAAGACCCGTCCTCCCGAATTTGCGGATATTCTTTGCGAAATTCGCCGTGAGTACGGAAAACGGAATGTTGACAGAATACTTGAACGTTCAGTCAGATATTTCGGTTAAAAAAGATTGGTAATGTTAATAAAAAACAAAATAAAACCGTAAAATTGTTTCGGAGGAAACCACTATGAAAAAAATACTTGCCATCGCGATGACGGTCGTTATGCTTTGCTGCCTCTGCGCAGGCGCGTTTGCGTCCGAGATCAACTCTTATGAGCAGAAACTCATCGATTACTGCAACAAAGAGTATCAGACAAAAGAAAACGGTGTATACATCAAACTTCCCGCTGATTATGCCGCAAAAGCGAATACGTATTTGATGATGGTTGACATCACCGATGATCAGTTCGCCGTAGCAGAAATGCAGATTAAGGCCCTTGAAAATCTTATCAGAACGGAACTTTCCGTCAGCGCGGACGCTCAGACGCTGAAACTTGAGGAAGTTTCCGATGATTTTTATAATAAGGTTCTCGCTATTTTCAAAAATCTTGCGGCGGCAATAGATGCTTCCGTTGTTATCAGTTCCGATTTCGACAGAACAAATCCGAATACGACAGGTTCCGTTGTCCTTCGCAGCAACTCCGATTCTTCGGCTCTCGTTTATATCTTCGGACAGCCGAGCCCTGCTGCCGGCATTAACGTTCCCGTCATCGTTGCGTGCTCCGCGCTTGCGGTTGCGGCGATTATAGCGGTTGCTTTCTTCGTTGCAAGAAAAAGAACCGTTCGCGGCTAAACATTTTATTGAAATTCCGAGCGCGTTAAGCGCAGAGGACTGTTCGGTAATTTAATTATGTTTGAAACAAAAAACAAAAAACTCAGAATAGTTCTTGAATGTATATGCATGCCGATTTTTTTGGCATGCATATCGTTTACGCTCATTTATACCGTGGTATCGGTCAAAGTGGTCAATCCCAAACTTGCGCTTGATACCGTAAAAACCGTGTTGGGAGGCGACGGTGTTTTTGAGTTTCCCGACAGAAAAGACATCTATCACGGGGACGATAACAACCAGCCGACATCACCATCGGGCAATGATGGCGACCCCGACGATCCGTCTCATACGGGAGAAGACCCGACGGACGACGAAGAACCGACAAACGGGGACGATCCGTCCTCTCCTACATCTCCGACATCTCCCGATGACCCTCTTGACCCCACGTTGCCGACCGATCCCATTCAACCGGACGGGGACTATATAAACATGAAAGACATAGAGTTCCCGATGTTCAACACGGTTTTCGGGGAGATCGAATTGCCCAAACTCGGCAGAACTCTGAATCTTATCATGGGTGAAACCGAGCAGGCGATAACTGAGGGCGCTGCGGTTCATACGTCGAGTTATCTGCCGGGTTACGGCGGCACAACTCTTATAAGCACGCATAACAACAATGTGGTTCGTCTTGACAAAATAGGAGAGGGCGACGAGATATTTGTTCGGACGCATTACGGAGAGTACACATACCGTGTGACTTCCGTCAAGATCGTCGATAAAAATGATCCGAATGCGTTCAAGGTCTCAGACAGAGGATATAACCTTGTTTTTGTTACTTGCTATCCTCTCCGAAAACCGTCAAACGCTACGCAGCGTATGGTCGTTTATGCCGAAATGGTTTCGGGCCCGAAAGTGGTGAGGTGACGGTATGAAAAAGAATCTTGCTTTGCAAACGCTGCGCGCCGTCGGCTCCGTTATTGTGATGATTTGCCTTTGCATAACATTGTTTGCGGGCGCGCTGTATTTTTCTCTCGGCACGTTTTTGACCTCTGCCGACGCATATATAAACATCGCGGACAAGGCGCAGGAGAAGAATGAATTTTATTCGGATATGTACAAAAACGCTTGCGAAAGGCTTGTTTCCCGCGGAACTCTCGGCGGCTTTCCGAAAGAAATGTTTGACGGACTTCTTGAATATGATTACGCCGTTACATCATTTAAGGAATATGTACGCTTTGTTGTAAAAGATCCGAACGGCAAATTTACTTTGCCCGAATTTGACGAAAAACTCCGTGCCGCGTGTCTTGCTTACGTTTCTTCGGAAGAGGCAAAGGCTGACGGATTTTCCGCAACCGAAAAGGAGATCGACGAGTTTGTCGGTTATATCGATTCACAGGTCGTTGCGATAATCGCGCTTCCGTTTTTTGCGGGTGTTTATCCTGCGGTTGACGTCGTTTATCAAACGCGCACAGTAGTTGTTGCCGTTGCGGGCTTTGTTCTTGCCGTAGGTATTTTCTTCGGACTTCTTTGCCTGCTTGAACGCGGAAAAATACTGAATGCCGTCCGCCAAACGCTTTATTCTTTGAGCGGGGCGGGTATAATGACGATAGTTATAGGTGTATTCCTTGACGTTCTGAACGGAAACGAATTTTTCAATTTTAGTTCGCAAGCCGTGCTTGACTATCTGAATATTTACAAGGACGCGCTTTCTTTGCGTATAAACATTCTCGGTGTGATTATCGCGACCGTCGGCGTTGCCGCGACAGCGTGCATAGCCGTATTTTCGGGACGAAAAAAGAACCGAGAAAAAGAGGTCTCGGAAAATTCCGAGAATACAAATATCGAAAAAACCGAAAATATAAATAAAGAAAACAACTAAAAGAAAGGACGGCGGATACACCGCCGACGGAACGTTATGAAGATTCTAATTATCAATTCCGGAAGTTCCTCGCTCAAATACCAACTCATTGATATGGAGAACGAAAGCGTTCTCTGCAAAGGTTCCTGTGAAAGAATAGGTATCGCGGACGGAATTTTCACGATGAAATATCCCGACAGGGAGCAGTACCGGATAATTTATCAGATGCCCTCTCATACCGAGGCTATAAAAATAGTTCTTGACACTCTTGTTTCCCCCGAACACGGCGTTATCGCTTCCGTTTCCGAGGTCGGAGCGGTCGGTCACCGCGTACTTCACGGCGGAGATAAGTTCAGCGGTTCAGTGCTCGTAACAGGGGCGGTAAAGGACGCGATAAGAGAATGCATTCCTCTCGGACCTCTTCATAATCCCGCAAACCTGAAAGGCATCGAATCGTGCGAAAAAATAATGCCGGGCGTTCCGCAAGTCGCGGTATTCGACACGGGTTTTCATCAGACCATGCCCGCTTATGCTTATCGCTACGGTCTTCCGAAAAAATATTACGAAGAGTATAAAATAAGACGTTACGGTTTTCACGGCACGAGCCACAAATTCATTTCCCGCCGTGCCGCGGAGTTCCTCGGCAAAAAGCCCGAAGAACTGCGTCTTGTAACGCTTCACCTCGGCAACGGTTCGTCTCTCTGCGCCGTTAAAAACGGCGTCTGCGTTGACACTTCCATGGGACTTACCCCGCTTGAAGGCTGCCTTATGGGAACACGCTGCGGTTCGATAGACCCTGCCGCCGTTACTTATATAATGGACAAAGAACATCTTTCTCCCGCGGAAATGGACACGCTGATGAATAAGCAGAGCGGACTCAAAGCCGTCAGCGGTATTTCGCCGGACTTCCGCGACATCAACGCCGCCGCGGACATAGGTGACGAGGACGCAAAACTTGCGCTTGATATGTTCGGCTATCAATGCAAAAAGATAATGGCGGGATACATCGCCGCTATGGGCGGTTGCGACGCTGTCGTATTCACGGCGGGCGTCGGTGAAAACAGAGCCGAGACCCGCGCAAGGATCACGTCCGACCTTGAATTTCTCGGTATCAAGATTGACCCCGAACTTAATGAAAAGACCATACAGGGCAAAGAGGCGGATATCTCCGCTCCCGGCGCAACGATAAGAACTCTTGTTCTTGCGACAAACGAAGAACTCGAAATCGCGAGAGAAACAAAAGAGATCGTTTCCAAACTGTAATTAGGAACGTAAACTTTCGGAAAGCCGCAACTTTATTAAGTATAAAAGGGACTGCGAACGCAGTCCCTTGATTTTTTGTTTTTGTGTGTCAGTCCGCGAATTTTGCGACTTCCGCGAACATTTCGTTCTTGCTCTTTCCGACGGACGTCGTAAAGCGGCGTGTCTTGTTTTCAAGCGCGGCAAGCGGACGCGGAACGTCTGCTCCCGTTTTTGCGTTGAGTTCGCGCAGGATGCGGAAAAAGTCGTCGCCGTTGTCTCTGTTGCCCGTCAGCGCGGAGAGCACGTCAGCCGCGAATTTGTAGGGGCTTGCGGTGGACGCCGTAACAACGGGTATGTCTGTCGCGTTTTTCTTTGCCGCAAAAAGCGCGACAGCTGTATGTGTATCAATGAGATATCGGTGTTTTTCAAACGTTTCCGCAATCGTCTGTTTTGTTTCGTCTTCGCTCGTGAAGCAGCCGATAAACTCGGACGCGATTTTTTCTCTGACTTCCGCGGAAACTTCATATTTGCCCGTTTCTTTGAGCAGTTTCATACACTCTGCGGTCTTTTCTTCGCCCTGAATGAGCCAAAGCAGTCTTTCGAGGTTTGAAGAGATAAGAATATCCATCGACGGGGAGATTGTGGTGTGGAACTGTCTGTTTCTGTCATATATGCCCGTGTTGATAAAGTCTGTCAGCACGTTGTTGACATTGGACGCGCAGATGAATCGACGGACGGGAAGCCCCATTCTCTTTGCGAGATATGCCGCAAAAATATTGCCGAAATTGCCTGTCGGAACGCAAACGTCAATCTCGTCGCCGAGCGCTATGTCTCCCGCATTCATAAGGTCGCAGTATGCGCTGAAATAGTATACTATCTGCGGCGCAAGTCTGCCCCAGTTTATGGAGTTCGCGCTTGAAAGAAAATAGCCCTTTTCATCAAGTTCTTTTGCGATGTTTGTGTCGGAGAATATCTGTTTGACGCCCGTTTGCGCATCGTCGAAATTGCCCTTTATCGCGCATACGTTGACATTTTCGCCCTCTTGCGACGCCATTTGAAGTTTCTGTATGTCGGAAACACCGTCTTCGGGGTAAAAGACCATTATTTTTACACCGTCAACGTCCTTGTAACCTTCAAGCGCGGCTTTGCCCGTATCGCCCGAGGTCGCAACGAGTATGAGAGCCGTTCTTTTTTCTCCCGTCTTTTTGAGCGCCGTGGAAAGCAGACGCGGCATTATTTGAAGTGCCATGTCCTTAAAAGCGCACGTCGGACCGTGCCAGAGTTCAAGCACTTTATGCGTTTTGTCAAGACTCTTTACGGGCGCGGCGTATTTGCCGAAACTCTCTTCCTTGTATGCGTCGGTCGCCGCCGAGAGCAATTCGTCGTAGGTGTAATCTGTCAGATAAAGAGAAAGTACGTCAGCCGCACGGTGCGCGTAATCCTCTTCCGCAAGTTTTTTGATGAAATCTTTTGAAACGGTCGGTATGCTTTCGGGTACAAAAAGTCCGCCGTCCTCGGCAAGCCCCTGCTTGATGACCAGCGCGGAGGTTTTTTTCTCTGAACCGCCTCTCGTGGATATGTAATACATTTTCTATCCGCCCTTTTAATAAATATACACAATTATTCTATCACATTTTCTGTCAAAATGCAAGAGAAATATTTTGAATGTTGAATATTTTTCATTGACACGGCAAGTCTGATTTTGTATAATTTGTATGGAGTTATATTGTTAATATAATGTGAATCTTATAAAAGCAGATCCACAATTGCTTTTCGGAGGGTACATACATGAAAAAAATCGCCGCCGCGCTTCTTGCGCTTTTTTCCGTCGTTTCCTTGCTCGGCGGGTGTACGGTCGTTGTCAACGACGAACCGTGCGGGATAGAAAACGTCTATTTGCTGACGAACGCGGAAAAATATGAAAAATACGCGCATATAGGTTCAACGCCCGAAACGGTGATGACGGCAGCCCTTGCAAAAAACGAGGGCGAGGGTATGCAGTTTGTGTATAAACCCGAAAAGGCGCAGACGAACGTCCGCGTTACCGTGTCCGATTTTGTTCTTGACGGAGGCACGGAAAAGATAGAAGATGTTACCGTATACTATCAGCATTATATTTATTGCGCGGCGGCTTATACCGAATATAAGACGCTGCAAAGAGTGGGATATTATCCCGATATTCTCATTCCGATAAACGGCGACTGCTCCGACCTGAACGGCATAGACGTTGAAGCAAATGCAAATCAGGGCTTCTGGATAACCGTTTGGAGCGCAAAAGACCAGACTGCGGGTGTATACAGAGGTGAAGTGACTCTCGAGACCGACGGGGGCGAAAAACGCGTTATTCCCGTTGAAATAACCGTTTGGGACTTCTCCGTACCCGAAGAGCCGTCTTTCGACGCGGCTTACAGCATTTATTGGTTCGAAAGTTCTGTGTCGTATAAAGAAGCGTATGAATATGCGCTCCGCTACCGGCTGAACGGAAGTTTTACGCCGTCCGTGCGTTCGCAAGACTATGACGCCGATACCATGGCGAAAAAGACCGCCGAATATCTTGCGGAACATCCCGGGGTTTCGTGCTTTATGCCGTCCGGATATACCGCCGAATACTTCAACGCGCTTGAAAAATACGGCATACTTGACAAATGCTTTACCTACTATTTTGATGAACCCGGCAATTATTATTCGATAAACAAGAAAATGTCGGAGACGTTTGCCTGGGCGCACGCGCTGAATCCGAACGTGAAGAATATGGTCACCACCGCTTCCCGAGACACGATAACCGATGTCGATATCTGGTGCGGAATATGGTCGAGCCACGATTGCGACGAGCCTACCGTCCGTGACAGGATTTCCGAGGGTTACGAAATGTGGTGGTACGGTTGCGTCGGTCCGAAATCACCGTATCCGACTTATCATATCCAGGACGATCTGATGACGTCCCGTCTTGTGCATTGGATGCAGAAAGACTGGGGCTTTACGGGTAACCTTTATTGGGTTACCGATATGAACAAACGCTGTGAAATCGGTTACGGGAAGACCGAATACGGCAGCATGGACAGGGACATTTATACGCAGCCCTATGTTTTCCACAACTCCGAAACGGGCGACGACTGCGTTGGCGCGGCGGGAGACGGCTTCCTCTTCTGCTATGCGAAAGAGGGCGACGGCGTTGTCAACAGAAATATGATATTGCCCACTATACGCCTTGAATCCGTCCGCGACGGCAGCGAGGACTTTGAATATCTGACGCTGCTTGAAAAGAAGATGACCGCGCTGTTTGAAAAATGGGGAGTGACGGAAGTTACGATCGATGAGTATATGGATACATATTACGACTCTCTGTACAATTCCATGGCGGACTTTGACCGTGACCCAAAATATATGATAAAGATGCGCGAACGCGTTGCTCACGATATTCTGAACGCCGAATGCGCGATAGACGTCAAAGCCGCGCCGACGTATGAAAACGTGAACAGAAGAACCGTTGCCGTCTACGCGGAAAACGGCTCCGACGTGGTTGTTGACGGAAAAACCGTTGCCGGAGAAAGCCGCGGCGCATATTCCGTTTATACGGCAACGTTTGATATGAACACGCTTGCGGACAGAACCGAAATAACCGTTCTTGTAAACGGCAAAGAATACACACGCGTTCTGAAATCCGTTGAGGAATCGGAACTTATGGAGGAGGCAAGGCTTGCGGTTCAGTCTGACGCGGAAGAACTCGGTCTTTCCGTTTCTTCCAAAGATGTCCGAATAGCTTATGAAAACAATACCTTTGAGCCGAATGCTTTTCCCGAACTCGGAAGCCTTGACGCGCAGCTGTCGCAGAACGGCTCCGTTCTTTTCGCAAAACGGCTTATCTCCAAAAACCGCGAATACGGTGCGCAGACCGCAAAATGCATCGCTGCAGACATAACAAACACTATCCCTCTTGCGGTAATGAACACGCCGACCGATCTTATCGGTTCTCCGACCTCGGAAACGCTGACGCTGTACGTTCCGAACGGTGCGGAGGTCAAAGTGAACGGCGAAAAAGCGACATTCGTCTCTTCGGAAGAAAAACACGATGTTTACGCGGCCGTTATTGACGTCGGCAATGATTCAAGACACTTTTACGATGTTGAAGTGACGCTGAACGGAGTGACGCAAACATGGAAAAAAGTCGTTCTTCATCAAATTGTCGAAACGACGGAATTGCTTAACATAAATGCTTCCGATCTCGCCGCAAAACTTGCCGCGGTTTCGAGAAACAAAGACTCGATATATGAAGTTATCGAGTATAACGGCGCTCCCGCAATAAAATTCACCGTGGACGGCACGCACGACCTTACCATCCCGTCCTCGGTTCTCCAAATCGCGAACCTGACCGATTATTCGGGGATTATTGTCGATGTTGTCGGCGTTTCCGAAAATACCGCAGGATTTGATGTTACCGTGCTGGCAAGTATGGGCAGCAAAAAACTTGATTTTCCGATAATCGGAAAGGATTTTGACGGACTTCTTCCCGAGTCTTTCGGCGACGGTTTCAGAAGGAACAAGATAACGCGGTTGCTTTTCTCCGCGGGGTCGGATTCCATGTACGGTTATCCCGACGGCGGAACATATATTATCAAGGGCATTTATGCGATGAAAGATGTTGATGATATAGCAAAAAAATAAATAAAATACAAAAATCGAGTTTGATCGAGATTGAAAAGAAGAATTTTATGAAAAAAATCATTGCGGCAGCATTATTCGTTCTACTCATAGTTTCGCTTCTTGCGGGCTGCACGATTACGCGCTGTCCCGTTGAGTGCGGAATAGAGAACATCTATTTGCTGACCAACACCGAAAAGTATCGGAAAAATGAGGAAATATCTCCCACTCCCGAAACAAAACTTACGGCAACTCTTGCCAAAAACGAGGGCGAGGGTATGCAGTTCGTTTACAGACCCGATAACGCAAAGAAAAATGTTCGCGTCACCATATCCGACCTTGTGCTTGACGGCGGCACGGAGAAGATAGAAGACGTAACGCTGTATTATCAGTATTATCACTACATTTCGCAGGATTACGTCACGGGACGCGGCAAAGGCTGGTATCCCGACCTGCTTATTCCGATAAGCGGCGACTGTTCCGACCTGAACAAACTGGACATCGAAGAAAACACAAATCAGGGCTATTGGATAACCTTTTACAGCGACAAAAACCAGACTCCCGGACTTTACAAGGCGGAAGTGACCGTTGAGGCGGAGGGCGACGAACCCATAAAGATACCCGTTGAAGTCACCGTTTGGGATTTTGCCGTTCCCGAAGAACACTCTTTCGACGCGCCTTACGGTGTCACAGGCGGTTCCGTTCCTTATGAAGAGACTTATGAATACCTGCTCCGTTACCGTATAAACGGATACAATATACCGACCGTCAGAGGCGGCGATTCCGATGAGGATGCCGCAAAGAAAACCGCTGAATATATAGAAACGCATCCCGGCGTTTCGTGTTTCAGAGCGGACAGATATACGAAAGGATATTTTGACGCTCTCGAAAAATACGGTGTTCTTGACAAGTGCTTTACCTATCCTTATGACGAACCCGCCGACACCGTTGAGATGAATAAGAAAGTTTCCGACACTTTTGCAAGTTACCATGCGCTGAATCCGAACGTTAAGAATATGATAACCACGGCGTCCAGAGAAACGATGTTTGACGTCAACATCTGGTGCGGCGTTTGGTCTGCGGCGGACAGCGACGAACTGACCGTGCGCGACCGTATTTCCGAGGGCTATGAGATGTGGTGGTACGGCTGCCTTGTTCCCGTAAGATACTACCCGACTTACCACATTCAGGACGACCTTATCTCCGCGCGTCTCGCGCATTGGATGACAAAAGACTGGGGCTTTACCGGCAACCTTTATTGGGGCGCGGACTGGTATTACCGCATTGACGCAAAAACAAACCGAGCTGACGGTATAAGAGATATTTACAATTATCCCGGAACATGGCACAGTGATACGAAGGAGTATACCACTCCCGCAGGCGACGGATTCGTTGTTTGTTACGGAAGAGAGGGCGACGGCGTTGTAAACAGAAACATGATAATGCCCACTCTCCGTGCCGAGGCGATACGCGACGGCAGCGAAGATTTTGAGTATCTGACGCTTCTTGAAAAGAAGATAGGGGCTCTGTTTGAAAAATGGGGCGTGACCGATATAAGTCTCGACACTTATCTCGATACATATTTTGATTCTCTTTATATTTCTATGTCAAACATGTACCGTGATTCCGCCTTTTCGCAGAGAATGCGTGAGCGTATCGCGCACGACATAATGCATGCCGAAAGCGTCGTAAGTGTTGAAGCCGCTCCGATATTCGAAAACCCGAACAGAAGAGCAGTTACGGTCCATGCCGAAAACGGTTCGAATGTTGTAATAGACGGCGAAACCATTCGGGGCGAGAGCCGCGGCGACTATTCCGTTTATACAAGATATTTCGATATGAACAATATCGCCGACAGAACGGAAATAACAGTTACCGTGAACGGCGAAGAGTATACCCGTGTTCTCAAAACGCTTGAAGACATGGAACTTATGGAAGAATCCCGCGCCGCCGTTCAGGCAGCCGCGGAAGAACTCAAACTTCCCATTGCTTCAAAGACTGTCCGCAAATTGTTTGAAAAAAACAGCTTCAAACCTTACGAGTATAATAACATGGGTTCGACTTCTCCGGTAGACGGCACAGGTATTTCCGATAACAGGGAATATGCTCAGGAAGTATGGAAGTGTCTTGCTCTTGATATAAAGAATACAATTCCTCTCACCGTTATGAACGAGGCAGGCGATCTTTTGGACGAACCGAAAGCGGAATATCTGACGCTTTACGTTCCGAACGGGGCGACCGTAAAAGTCGAGGGCAAAGATGCGACGTTTGTTGAACAGACGGAAAACTATTCCGTTTACTCCGCAAAACTCGACACAACCGGCTACGCAAGATATTTTTACGATGTTGAAGTTACGCTGAACGGCGTTACCGAAACTTGGAGAAAGATAGTATTCAATCAGAGCGCGGAAATGTCCCCGCTTATCAATATGAGCGCGGAAGACCTTGCCGCAAAACTTGCCGCAGAGCCGAAAAACGCGGGCACGGACTTTGAAGTTATCGAATACGAGGGAGCACCCGCGATAAAAGTAACGATAAATGCGGAGCATTCGCTTTCAATTCCCAAATCGCTCATTCCGTCCCTGAATCTGAAACTTTACAAGAAAATCATTGCGGATATCGTCAATGTTTCAGACGATCATGGCGGCTTTGCCGTTTCGATAAGAGCATCCTTTGCTACCCCCGTTACCGAAATTGAAATTCCGAGTAATGATTTTGACGGCTTTGCGATAGGCGGTATGCCTGCGGGACAGTTCGGAAAAGTGACCGCGGTTACGCTTCTTTATAGCACAAAATACCAAAAAGAGGTTACGCTCATCATTCGCGGTCTGTACGCGATGAAGAATCCCGACGACGCGGCACAGCAAAAGTAAATAAAATAACGGCACAGTAAAAACTTATTCCTCTCCGTGTTTTTGAAGACACGGAGAGGATTTTCATTTTTAATTTGCGCCGAAAGGAAACGTATTCTTGCAAATTTTGTATAATATGCACATAAAACCGATTTTTCGAGGTTTTTCGATGTGGAAAATGCAGAAAAAAATATTGACAGATTGTTACAGCTATGTTATAATATGAAACACGGAAAACCTATTGTTTTTTGCCTTTGCCGACATTCTCGGCAGAATAGGAGTTGTTCGCATGAAGAAAGTGAAACGCATACTCAGCGTTCTTCTTATCGTTGCGCTCACGGCGACATTCGTCGGTGCGTTTTCGATAGGTTCATCGGCGGTGACGCCGCTCGGATGTGTTATACAGAAGGACACCAAATGGAAGTCGTACTATTACGGCGGCGGAAACCTGTACGACACGGGCTGCGGCATTTTTTCGCTTGTCAACGCGGTCGGCTATCTTACGGGTATACGCATGAGCGTGACGGAGGTCGCGGCGTGGGCGCATGAAATAGGCGCATATAACGCGGGCTCTTCCGCAGGCGGTACGACGAGAGGATACCTTTATCCGAAAGTGCAGGCGCAATACGGTTCGCGTTACGGTTTTACCGTTGATTGCGGCGGCAGCGGCGGCACGGGATATTGGAACGTTACGTCTTACAACACCACATTGCAGAACCACCTGGCAAACGGCGGCGTTGCGATAGGGCATGTTCCGGGGCACTTTATCGCGCTTGTCAATTATTCGGGCGGGAAATATCATGTTTACGAAAGTTATCCGTCTTCCACAAGAGGCACTCAGAACGCAACAACGGGCAGCATTTGGCTGACGCCCGCACAGTTGAATTCCGGCTATGCGGGAATGAAACTTGACTGGTTCTGTCTGCTTTCATATACGGGCGGCGGCACGGAGAGCGGAGGTTCGTCGGAAAATCCCTCGACAAATCCCGGCGGCGGAGGAAATACGGCTTCGACCGCAACGCAGCCTTTCCGCACGTTCTATTACAATCTGAACGGAACGACAGATACGGCGGATTCATCGCTGAATGATTTCAATTCTTACGGCATGAGCTATCCGGGCGGCTTTATAAACAGCCCGTCTTATGTCGGCGCTTACAGCACTCTTGCGTCGAATTGGAGCGCCGTTGCGGGCGAACTGACAAAGGACTGCACACTTACTTCACGGGGCACGGAATACAAAACATCGCTCCCCATAAGACTGTTCCTTGACGGACGCACTCTGACCGCGGTTTCGGGCGGGTATGCGTTCAATCAGGAAAAGGCAAATACGACAACGATAACGGGCAACACATTCGCCGTAAGTTCGGAAGAGGGCACGGAAACTTTCGGCACGATAAACGGCAACGGCAACTGTGATACGGTTGCGCAGTCGGCGGGAACGCTGAATTTCCGAAATCTTACGCTCAATTCTTCAAGTTCGAGCGGCAATAACAACGCGTTTTATCAGACGGCGGGTGACGCTACGTTCCGCGGCGTTACGGTCAGGGCTTCGGGTTCGGACTACGGTGCGGCGGTAGGTGTTAAAGGCAAACTTTCTTCCGTTGCAAATTCTTCGTTTATCTCAACAAGAACTTCTTCGAGCGGAACGGACGCTTCGTCGGGCATACATCTGCGCGGCGGTTCGATAGGCACTTGGACAAATTCGAACATAACGACTTCTTACGGCGAAGCTCTTTGGGTTGACGGCGGTTCGGTTTCGATAATCAACGGCGGAAACTTCACGGGCGGAACGAACGGCAACGGCATTTACATAAGCAACAACGGCACCGTGGGCACGGTAATGAACGGCGTTTTTGCCTCGACCGGTGCTAATGCGGGCATTAACATAACCTCGGGCTCGACGCTGAACACGATAAGCGGCGGTACGATAAAGGGTATAACGATATCCGGAACGCTCGGCACGATAACGGGCGGCACTTTCGATTTTTCGACGTACACCGCAAGCAATTACGGCACGATAAAAAATTATATCGCTTCCGGCAAAGCGGCAAGGCTTGATTCGACCTCCGGCAGCGGAATATTCACAGTGGTTGCTAACAGCGGGCTGACTTCGGGAACATATATGGCGGCGCCGAACGGAGTTGATTACACCACGGGAACGGCAACTATAAATGGTGTTTCGTATACGACTTATACCGTTTCGACGCAGACCGTTCCCGTCGAGAGTGTTTCTCTTGACAAAAACACGCTTTCACTTTCGGTCGGCGGAACAGGCACGCTTGTTGTTACCGTAAATCCGTCGAACGCAACGGATAAAACCATAACTTGGACCACTTCAAACGGAGGAGTTGCCACGGTTTATAACGGTGTCGTAACCGCAAACGGCGTCGGCACGGCTGTTCTTACGGCGACCGCGGGCGGCAAAAGCGCCTCCTGCACCGTAACGGTAACACAGGCGACCACGGCAACCGTAACGATAGACAAGGGCTATGCCGCAGTCAACAAGGGCGGAACGGTAACGCTGACCGCAACTTGCAGCGGCGGCGCGGTTTCGTGGGCGTCTTCGAACGCTTCGGTCGCAACCGTTTCGAACGGAGTTGTAACGGGCGTGGCGAAAGGCGAAGCCACCATAACCGCTTCCTGCGGCTCGGTTTCCGTCAGCGCAACTGTACGCGTTACGGATTACACGTCTCCCGCATGGGGCGTCGATGTTTCGCACCATCAGGGTACGATAGACTGGGCAAAACTCAAACAGAGCGGCGTCGATTTTGCGATAATCAGGCTCGGTCTCGGCGTGACCGACTCCACGGGAACGCTGACTTACGACCGTCAATGGGCGGCGAATATCGCGGGCGCGAGAGCGGCGGGTATAGATATAGGCGTTTATCTTTACGCTTACGCGACAACGACTTCCGCGGCTCTTCGCGAGGCTCAACTTGTTGTTGAAGAACTTAACAAATACCCGGGTTATTTTACATATCCTGTTTGGTACGACTTTGAAAACGACAATGCCAAATCGACTTCCCGCAAGAGTGCGAATGCCGAGGTTATAAAGACTTTCTGTGATTACGTCGGCAATGCGGGCTATTACACGGGAATTTATACATACACTTCGTTCTTTACGAGTTATATCGACGATTCGCAGCTTACTTCCTATGACCATTGGGTTGCGCAGTACGGCGCAAACGACGGCGAACCGCACTCCGTTTCGTATACGGGTGCTTACGGAATGTGGCAGTATACGTCGCTGGGACTCGGCAAGGTCGTTTCGGGCTCGGTTCAGAGTTCGGGACTTGACCTCAACTATGCATACAAGAATTATCCCTCGATAATCATCAACAACGGACTGAACAAGTTCGATACTTCTTCAAAATCCGCAACGGGCGGCGTTCCGACAGTTCCCGTTACGGGAATTTCGCTGAACACGACCTCCGCGTCTATGCTCGTCGGCGAAAATCTGACTCTTATCGCAACCGTAAATCCGTCGAACGCAACGGATAAAACCGTTGTATGGTCAACTTCGAACGGCAGCGTCGCAACAGTATACGGCGGCGTTGTGACCGCGAACGGCGCAGGCACGGCAACGATAACGGCAACGGCGGGCGGCAAGAGCGCGTCCTGCACGGTTACCGTAACGGCGACCGTTCCCGCTACGGGAATAACGCTGAACAGAACTTCCGCAACGATGAATGTCGGCGAAAATCTGGCGCTTACGGCAACGGTAACGCCGTCCAATGCGGCGGATAAGACCGTGACATGGACATCGACCGCGCCGACGGTGGCAACGGTTGAAAACGGCGTTGTCAGAAGCCTCGCGGCGGGAACAACGACGATAAAAGCGACAAACGCAAGCGGGCATGTTGCCGAGTGTACGATTACGGTAACTTCTTCGTATGTTTCGACCTCTCGCGTAACTCTTTCGTCTTCAACTTTGGCGCTCCGCGTCGGCGAAACATTCTCTCTCAGCGCAAAAGTGGCGCCGCTGAACGCGACGGACAGAACCGTTGTGTGGGCATCCGACGATGAAAACGTGATAAGCGTTTCGTCCGACGGAAACGTTACCGCACTCGGTACGGGCACGGCAAATGTCGTTGCCACGACCGTTGACGGCAAGAGCGATATATGCACCGTAACGGTAACTCTTAACGGCGCGTCCGCGACAGACCTTGTGTTGAATACAACCCTGCTGCATCTTACGGAAAACGGAATTTACACGCTCCGCGCAACGATGAACAATTCTGTCCTTGCGGGAGCAAATGTTTCGTGGGCGACTTCCGATACGGACGTTGTAACCGTTTCAAACGGCAAAATTACAGCCGTCGGCGCGGGCTTTGCCACGGTGACGGCGACCGTGGGTGAAAAGAGCGCGACCTGTGCCGTCTATGTGTCCGCCGCATACACGCTTGTTGAAGAAATAACGCTTGACAGAACGTCGCTTTCGCTTACGCAGGGAACGGCATTTTCGCTGACCGCGACCGTTACCCCGACGAATGCGACAAATCAGACTTTCTTTTGGGCAAGTTCCGACTCCGCGGTCGTAACGGTTGAGAACGGCGTAGTGGTTGCTGTTTCCGAGGGTACGGCAACCGTAACCGTCATATCTGCGGACGGCGCTTCCGCAACCTGCGCGGTGACTGTCACCGACCCGAGAACCGTGGTTGAAAACGGCTTGTGCGGCAATGCCGTTTCGTATGTGCTTTATGATGACGGCGAGCTTCTGATAAGAGGTTCTTCCTCAATGGATTCTTTCACTCGGGGCAACGCTCCGTGGAAAGCACACCTTTCCGAAATAAAGAAAGTCACCGTTCTGAACGGCGTGACTTCGATAGGGTATTATGCGTTTGCGGGTTGCGAAAATCTTGAAACGGTCGTACTTCCCGAAAGCGTTAAGACTATCGGAAGATATGCGTTTGCAGGGGATGTGAGCCTTGTGTCGGCAGACCTGCCCGACACGGTTACGGAACTCGGTTCTCACGCTTTCTTCGGCTGTTCGTCTTTGACCAACGCGGTCATTCCGGTTGGTGTGACAAGACTTGCTCCGTCCGTTTTCGAGGATTGCACATCTCTTGAAACGGTTGTGCTTCACGACGGCATAAAAACGATAGGTGAAAGCGCATTCGAGGGATGTACCTTGCTGACGAACATAAATGTTCCTATCACGGCTGTCGTAAAAGATTATGCTTTTGACGGTTGCGCAAAACTTGACTCCCAAAAAAATTAAACGGTGAAATCAATTGCCGCGAACGGGCATTGTTCGCGGCGATTGCGGTTTCTTCTTGTCAAATATCTATATATTACTATTGACAAAAAAGAAAAATTATTGTATTATATAAATAATGAGCGTCTGTTTGGATACGTTCATTTCCATGCGGACACAGGACTCGAAAATCGGTTTTCGGGTCTGTCTTCGCGATTTCTTATTGCAATACAATAAATTTCATAAATGAAAGGGTTTTGTTATGAAAAACGGTTTCAAAAGACTGTTGGCAACTGTACTTTTCTTTGCAATGGTACTGTCGCTTTCCGTCGGTTTGGCTCTGTCGGGTTCGGCGGCAACGTATCCGATAGATATCGGTTACGCGGCTTCGTCGGGCGGCGCGTGCGACGGCTGGATATACGAACTCGGGCTCGGCAGTTATGTCACTTCCTCAAATGTTTCGTCCTCGTATACCAATTACAGGATAAACCTTGTAACGGCTTTCGGTGATTCTTCTGCGTTGGCGTCGAAAACCGCATATTTTGAGAAATTCAATCAGAATGTTGAGGGATATACAACGGGAACGATGCGCCCGCTTGCCGCGCCCGCATATATTTATATGCAGGGGTATAGATGCGGAACAAATACTTTTAAATATGAACATAATCAGGCAAACACAACGATAATAAACGGCAAAAATTATTCCGATTCCGCACCGTATACGGGCACAGGTAACTCCGTGGGAACGCTGTATTGTGCGGTTACGCAAGACGACCTTGTTGCTTTGAGCAGCGGTAATCTTACTTTTATTAACATTCTTCTTGACCACCGTGCGACTTCGGGCAATCTTGACGCCGTGTTCCAGACCGGCGGAACGCTGACGTTTTCAAACTCGACCGCACAGGTTGCCACTCTCGGAGCGGGACTTCACGTTCAGGGCACGGGTGTTATAGACAAAATTGAAAATTCGACCGTTAAAAATACCAATACGGCGGCAGCAACGGCAAACAACAAAAACACCGCGTTGCTTGTCGGCATGGGCGGCAATTATACTTCAAAAGTCGGAACGGTCAACACCATTACGAACTCCGCGTTCAGTTCCGTTACGGGTTACGGTATTTGGACAAGAGGAACAATAGGCACAATAGGCGGAAACACCACCGTTACTTCGACCGGCAGCGATGCTGTCTGGGTCGCAAACAGCGGCGTTATCAACACGATAAGCGGCGGTACGTTCACGGGCGGTACCGCAGGTAACGGTCTGTGGATAAGTGACGGCGGCACCGTCGGCACGATAAGCGGCGGTACGTTTTCTTCCACGGGTACTGCGGGACTTAAAGTAGACACAAATTCCAAGATAAATTCCATAACGGGCGGCACGTTCAACGGCGTTATCGTCAACGGCACGATAGACTCGATAAGCGGCGGTACGTTTGATTTCACGTCCTATAAATCGAGTTATAATACCATTAAAAATTCCGTTGCTTCCGGTAAGGTCGCAAGACTTGATTCGCAAAGCGGCGGCGGCAAATTCACCGTAGTGAACAACAGCGGCATTACGTCGGGAACATATATGTCCGCTCCGTCCTGCGCGGACGGCTATTCCGCAACGCAGGGAACAACAGCGATAAACGGTGAGACGTTCACCACTTATACCGTCGGTGTTGCAAATATCCCCGTTCAGAGCGTTGAGATAACCCCGTCTGTCGTTAATATGACCGTAGGCGACACTTACGATATAACCGTAACGATCACCCCGTCGAATGCGACAAATCAGACCGTTACATGGCAGACCTCCAACGGCGGAGTTGCAACCGTTTGGAACAGAACAATAACCGCAAACGGCGAAGGTACGGCGGTTCTGACCGCAACTGTTGACGGAAAGACCGCACAGGTCACCGTAAACGTTGCCAAACCCGATACACGAATTGATGTTTCCGAGTATAAGGCAAGCGGCACTTATCCCGAAATGAGCGGAAAACTTTTCGCTGGATGGTTTGCTGATGAGGCTTTGACGGAACCCTATACCGAGGAAACGGGTCTTGCTTACGCAAAGTTTGTAGATGAAGGCGTGCTTGTTGTTAAAGGTCAGCTTTCCGCTGGCGCGACGACCGCATCTTCTTCCGTAAATCTCCGTCTTATAACAACGGTCGATTCCGATATGTATTCCCGTGTCGGATTCAGGATTACATACAACGGCAAGACCGTAAACGTTGACACTCGCCGTGTTTACAGCGCCATAAGCGCGAAAAACGGAGACCTGACGGTTACATATTCTCCCACGGATATATGTGCCTCCTCCAAATATTTCATGACCTTTGTTCTTTCGAATGTTCCGTCAGCGGCGTATTCGAAAACGATAACTGTCGTTCCCTATTGGAGAACTCTTGACAATACGCTTGTTTTCGGCGCGCAGTCCGATATAGTTATCGCGAATCAACTTCCCGAACCCGTTATTCCCGTTGAAAGCGTGACTGTTACTCCGAACACCGTCAATATGACTGTCGGAGAAACCGCGGATGTAACCGTAACGATAAACCCGTCGAACGCGACGAATACAACGGTTACATGGCAGACCTCCAACGGCGGCGTTGCAACTGTTTGGAACGGAACGATAACCGCGAACGGCGCGGGAACCGCGGTTCTTACGGCAACCGTTGACGGCGTGGAAGCGACCTGTACCGTAAACGTTACGGCTGCGACAGAAGATTCCGATTACATCAAGTACATGAAGCGTAAGTACCCGAATTACGTTGAATCGACGGTCGGACTTGACATAACATTCAAGGAAGACCTTGTCGGCATCTGCTATTCGACATGGCATGACTATGCGTCTGTTTACAATGCGGGAACGTATTACAACGCAACCGAAATTCTTGCTTCCACAAAAGTTTTCGGACCTTACCCGCTTTATCACTATTGGGCAAAACCCGCTCTCGGATATTATTCAAGCAGCGATTCATCCGTTATCAGAACGCACATGACGCAGCTTGCGAATGCGGGCGTAGACTTCATCATTATCGATAACACGAACGCTTCGCTGTCCATCATAGATGCGGCGATAAACTCTTCCGTTTCGTCTCAGACATATTGGCAAAGCGTTATAACTTCGAGCGTTACCGCGTTGCTCGACACCTGCGTTCAGATGCGTTCGGAGGGACTTAAAACTCCGTATGTTGTATTCTGGAACAAAAATACGGATTCCGAGAACTGGGAGATATTCGGCAGAATCAGATCTCAGTTCCTGACAAAAGACAAATATAAAGACCTTTTTGTATATCTTGTAAACGACAACAACGGACTTGCAAAACCGCTTGTTCTCGGAACGGGTTCGACAACTTCGACGCAGGGTACGGCAGAAGCGAACGTTCCTTCTTACTATGACGCATATCTGACTTACAGAACGATGTGGGGTCTGCAAACCGTCCGCGCAACGACCGATTGGAGCTATCTCCTTAAAAACAACAATCAGCCCAGACGCGGAGAGACAGATTCCACGACAGGCAAAACGTATTATGAGCAGATGCCCGTTGCTCCCGCAATGCAGCAGACTTACATGACCGCAACTGGCACGGCGACAGGCAGAAAGAACGGCGCAACGTTCCACACTCAATGGCAGAACGCGTTCAATGTCAGACCCAAGATAGTTGTTTTGGCATGGTGGAACGAATGGGTTGCGCAGAACTACGGCTCGACCTCTTCGCCGACATTCACGGATAACTACAATCAGGAATACAGCCGAGACATCGAACCGATGAGCGGCGGACACGGCGCGAAGTATTACAACATGATGAAACAGTACATCGCGGCGTACAAGGCACACGAAAACTGCCCGAATCTGACGGAGTCGAACGTTTCTTCCACGATTTCCTAACAGTAGACAATAAAGAAGCCGACCGGTTTTGCCGGTCGGCTTCAAGCGGAAAAAGAAAAGGGAGTATTTCTTTGAAAAAAATGTTTTTGCGCCTCTATAAGCCGTGAAAACCGTTCCCGCTTGAACAAATTGCGACACTTTGCCGTATTCATTGCAAAAAGGAAAAAAGTGTGATAAAATAAACAAGTACTATTTTTTAAGGAGAAAAACGGATGATAACTGTTTCCGATGTGACCTTTAATTTCGGAGGTCAGGTACTTTTCAAAGATGTTGATCTGAAATTCACACCGGGCAATTGCTACGGTATAATCGGCGCGAACGGCGCGGGAAAATCGACTTTTCTGAAAATGATCTGCGGTGAACTCGAACCGACGAAAGGAACCGTCACCATTCCCGAAAAAACGAGACTTTCCGTTCTCAAACAGGATCACTTTGCTTATGACGCGTACACGGTTCTCGACACCATAATCATGGGCAATGAACGCCTTTATCAGATAATGAAAGAAAAGGACGCTCTTTATGAAAAAGAGGACTTTTCCGAAGAGGACGGCATCAAAGCGTCCGAACTCGAGAGCGAATTTGCGGAACTTAACGGCTGGGAAGCGGAATCCGACGCGTCAAAACTCGTTCAGGGTCTCGGACTTAATGAAAGCGTTCTTTATGAGCCGATGTCAGGTCTGAAAGAAAGCGAAAAGGTCAAAGTTTTGCTTGCGCAGGCTCTTTTCGGCGACCCCGAGATAATTTTGCTCGACGAGCCGACGAACGGTCTTGACATCGAGGCAGTGGCTTGGCTTGAAGATTTCCTCAGCGACTATTTCGGAACGGTTCTCGTTGTCAGCCACGACCGTCACTTCCTCAACAACGTCTGCACGAACATCGTCGATATCGACTACGGCGGCATAAAGATGTATGTCGGCAACTATGAGTTTTGGTATGAGTCGAGCCAACTTATGCAGCGCGTTTTGAAACAGCAGAACAAGAAAAACGAAGAAAAAATAAAGGAATTGCAGGAGTTCATTTCACGCTTTTCCGCGAATAAATCAAAATCGAGACAGGCAACCGCGAGAAAGAAACTTCTTGACAAACTGACGGTTGAGGAAATCCCTGCGTCAAGCCGCCGTTATCCGTTCATCGGCTTTGACATGGACAGAGAAGCGGGCAAGGATATTCTTTTCGTTGAAAATCTTTCCAAAACCGCACCCGACGGAACCGTGCTTTTCAAGGACATCACGTTCACCGTCAACAAGGGCGAAAAGATCGCGTTTGTCGGCAACGAAATGTCGATAACCGCGCTTTTTGAGATTCTTGTCGGCAATTCCGACCCCGACAGCGGTTCGTATAAATGGGGACAGAGCATAACATACTCTTATTTCCCTCACGACAATTCCGCTTTCTTCAACGGCTGTACGCTCTCCATTCTTGACTGGATGAGACAGTATTCCAAAGACCAGACCGAAACATATCTGCGCGGCTTCCTCGGCAGAATGCTTTTCTCCAATGACAGCGTTTACAAAGAAGTTCGCGTGCTGAGCGGCGGTGAAAAGGCAAGATGTATGTTCTCCCGAATGATGCTTTTCGGCTCGAATATGCTTATTCTGGACAGACCCACCGACCACCTCGACCTTGAATCCATAACCGCCGTCAACAACGGTCTTTCGGCGTTCAAGGGCAACGTTATGTTTATGTCGCACGACTATGAAATAGTGAACACAGTTGCCGACAGGATAATAGAACTGACGCCCGACAGAATGATAGATAAAAAAGGCAATTATGAGGATTATGTCGAGTTCAAGAAGTCGCTCGGCGAGGGCAAGATTTCTCTCGGTACTTCTTATTCCGAATAATCGGGCAGTCATCTTTACGGTTTTGACCGTAAATGTTTGGTGTATATTCCGCCTTATAAATCAATAACAATACCGCAGGTTCTTTGTGAACCTGCGGTTTGAAAATCGAATATTTATTATATTTATATTGCGTATTTTTCGTACTTCTGAGCGTCTTTGCCCAAGACGACGTTAACCTTTATTCCCTCCTGAACATATTCTTCGGAGATAACGTCGTGCCTGTCATGCAATTCGCTTATGACGCCTGCGTCGGAATAGGGGACAAGGAGCGTATACTTTTTCGACGGAACGAGCCTGTCAAGCAGCTTTTGCCGCAGATCGTCAAGCCCCTCTCCCGTTTTTGCGCTGACCCAACATACCTCGTCCGTGAAAAGGTCAGGCGGGATAACAACGGTTCTGTTTCTCGGAATAAGGTCGTTTTTGTTGAAGACGATAAAAGACGGTTTGCTTTCCGCACCGAGGTCGGCAAGTATCTTTCGGACAACTCTTATCTGACTTTCCGCTTCGGGGTCGGAATAATCGACGACAAGTAAAAGCACATCCGCATATATGGACTCTTCAAGGGTCGAGCGGAACGCCTTGACGAGCGCTGTCGGAAGTTTTCTTATAAAACCGACGGTATCGACCAACAACACTTCGCGGTTATCGTCCGTTTTAAGTTTGCGCACGGTCGGGTCAAGCGTGGCGAACAGTTGGTTCATCACATACACGTCCGCGCCGTCGCAAAGCGCGTTCATCAGTGAGGATTTGCCCGCATTGGTGTAGCCGACGAGCGCCGCCGTGGGCGTGCCCTCTTTTTCGCGTCTGCGCCTGTTCTGCTCACGTCGTTTTTCAACTTCGGCAAGTTCCTGCTCAATGTGAGTTATTCGGCGCTGTATGTGACGTTTGTCCGTTTCGAGTTTCGTTTCTCCCGGACCTCTCGTGCCTATGCCGCCGCCGAGACGCGAAAGCGCTTTGCCCATGCCTTGCAGGCGCGGCAGACGGTACTTCAACTGCGCCAATTCGACTTGCAGTTTGCCCTCGGTCGAACGTGCGCGCTGTGCGAAAATATCAAGTATCAGCGTCGTTCTGTCTATCACGCGGCAGTCGAGAATCTCTTCAAGTTCGCGTACCTGCGAACCTTTGAGTTCATCGTCTGCAATGGCGAGGTTGACGCCGTTGTTTTTTACAAATTCGGCTATTTCCTCTGCTTTTCCGCGTCCTATATAAGTTGCGGCCTCCTGTTTTTCGCGACGTTGAAGCGCTTTTGCGGCAACTTCTATGCCTGCCGTGTCGCAAAGTCTTTCAAGTTCGTCAAGCGAAATTTCCGCTTCGCCGTCATCCGTGTCAAGACCTATCAGAACCGCGACGTCTTTTTCTTCATCCTGTGTAAGATATATTTCAGCCATAAATTTTTTCTCCGTATAACAATTATCTGTATTTTACCACATTTATATAAAAATTTCAAGCAGTTGAGAGGTATTTTATGAACGCGAGACAAAAAGGAAAAATAGATCTGTTTTTCGGCGGACTTGCGTCGAAATTTGAGTCTTCCCGCGAATTTTTTGTCGGATTGACATGGAAGACGGTTTCTGGCAGAAAGGAATATACCGGAAGCACCGCGCTCCGTGACGGAAAACTTGTTTACAGTTTTGCCGGAACGAAAGAGTACGACGATATGCGCACATTGCTTTCCGACCTCTGTGCCGTTATCCTGCAATATGACAGTGCCGTTGTCGAATACCGCGAACGCGGTCACGGTTGCCGAGTATTGATAGACGACAGAAACGTCAAACTTGAAAATTTTGAGATAAAAGAAGAGATCTCCGCGACGCAGGGACTGAAAAACAAAGAATACAACATCGATCTTGCAAAAGCAGCACCGCTGCTGAAACGTCTCGGTTTTATGACCGCCGACGGCAAAATCAAGAACGATATGATAAGAAAATACAACCAGACCGACCGCTTTCTTGACCTCGTCGGCGGAATGTTTGACGGAATGAACGACATAACCGTTGTCGATTGCGCCTGCGGAAAATCGTATCTTTCGTTTATTCTTAACTATTATCTTTGGGAACAGCGCCACGTCCGCGCAAAATTCATCGGCGTAGACATAAAACCGAACGTTATAGAGGAAAGTAACAAGTTAGCCGCGGATCTCGGCTATAACAATATGCGCTTTGTCTGCGAAGATCTGCGAACATACGATGCGCCCCGCGCCGACGCGGTTATTTCTCTTCACGCCTGCGACGTCGCAACGGATATGGCTCTCGGATTTGCCATAAGACATAACGCAAAGAACATAATCTGCGTGCCGTGCTGTCACAAAGAACTGCTTGACACATACAAAAAGCCTGACCTTGACCCCATAATCAAGCACGGCGTTTTCCGCGCAAGGCTCAACGATATTCTGACTGACGGACTGCGTTGTCTTAAACTTGAAGCCTGCGGTTACAAGGTCTCCTGCGTCGAATACTGTTCTCCCCTCGATACGCCCAAGAACCTGCTTATCAAGGCAAAAAAAGTCTCCGACGGCGACCCGAAAGCGGAGGCGGAATATCGTCGCCTGCTGTCGGAACTCGGCGTTCGCCCGTCCATTGAGTATTATTCGGTCAAATGCGATGACTGACTTTCGTTTGAAAAAAGTAAGACGATATAATAAAAACCGAGCGGTTTCTCCGCTCGGTTTTTTGCCGGTCGTATGTTATGTTTAATAGAAGATTTCACGCAGGGAAAGGTTCGTGCCGTTAATGCGCAGGGAAAGGGTCGTCTTTTTGACAACCGTTGCGCCGCCTGCGGTATAATCCGTCCATTTTTCCGTGACCGTTGCGGAAACGGTATAGTTTTCCTCGTCAAAAGTTACGGATTCGATAGTGTAATGGTCAAGGCTTGCCGCGCCCTCATCGCCCGCGGTTGAGGGGATAAGATAATATCCGCTCTTTGTGTATCCGCTTTCGATAGAGCCCGCAAAAGAAAATCTTCCGCTTCCGAAAATCTCATTGACCGACTGCTGTATTTTCGATACGCTGACAGCCGAATATGTTTTTGTCTGCGATGTTGCGGAAAGGTATTGCGCTTCGGCTTCCGTCAGAATGCTGCCTGACGTTTCTTTTCCGTTTTCGAGAGTTACCTGTGTGCCGCTCTTGTAAAGCTTCGATTCAAGAAAACTCGGCGCTCTGTAAGAGCCGTTTGCATCTTTTCTCGGGAAAACGCTGCCATACTGCGACGGGCTTGTTACGTTGAGTTCCTTGAAACGGTAAAGGTCGTATTTGCCGTAAACCATATTGACGTAGTTTTTAACGTCTTCTTCGGAAACGGGCCAATCCTGTATGACGGGCGCGGTCGTAGGTTCGTCGTCCGTTGTCTTATCGGGAACGGTGGTCTGTGTATTGTTCGGATTTTCCGTCTCGGGCGGAATGTTTGTTGCCTGTTGTGTCGAGGGCTGCTCCTGTTCCGTCGTAACAGTCGGCGTAGAGTCGGATTTATCGCCGCAAGCCGCCAAAAAAGACAGACAAAACGCCGCGCAAAGAAGTGCGATAACAATTTTTTTCATTGTAAAAAATCTCCTTTCTCTTTTTCGGAGTTCGTCTGTATTATATGATGAAATTTCCAAAATGTCAATACATTTCATATTAAAGTCGCTCATGTGCGTGTTTAAGTTCGAAATTGAGCTGCGACTTGATAAAAACGCCCGCGGCAGATACCGCGGGACACGAGTTTAATCGAATATGACGTTTTCCAAATAAAGGAATCCTTTTTCATAGCCGATAATATATGTCGTCTTTACCGAAACATCACGGCAGACGCCGTCGCTGCCGACCTCCTGCCAGTTTTCCGAAACAGAGACCGATGCGCCACTTTCGTTAATTCGGCTGTTTGATATACTGTAATCCTTAAGAGCCAAAACAGCATCTCCTCCGCGACCTCCCGGCATAACGTAGTATCCGCTTTCGGTACAGTTGTTTTCGATGCCTCCGGAAATTTGATACTTATCGCTGCCGAATATTTCATTTACCGCTTTTTGAACTTCTGAAATTTTGATTGCCGAAAAATAAGGAATGCCATACGTTTTGTCAAAAAAATCCTCTTCGCCGTCCGTGAGGATTCCGTCCGCATCTTCGTGAATATTGAATTCTTTTCCTGCTAAATAGAAATAGTTATCCAAAAAGTATGGGAGGACGTACGAATTCTCCGATTTTTGCGGGAAGATGCTTTTCGGGGAACGGATATTCCATTCTCTGCTTCTGTATATCTCATATTTATCATACAGATTTGAAACAAAAGCTGCCGCGTCTTTCTCCGAAACGGGATTTGTCGATGTCGTTTGTTCCTCGGTGTTTGCCGGCGCTGTATTCTCTTGTTGTTTTTTGCCTTTGCAACCCGCAATTAAACAGATGCAAAAAATCAGCGTGAATAATAAATAAAAAGATTTTTTCATGATACTTATAGTCCTTTCTTCTGTTTGTGCCTGCATTATAACGCTGAAAATGTTAAAAGTCAATGCTCTTTCTGTTAAATAAAAATAAAGGGGATGTAAAAAAAGCCCAGACCGCAAAAAAGGCTGAAAAATACAAAAAAAGCA